>CEUJ01086616.1_pt1 | contig 76091 bp, 53 predicted proteins | sample 361531 | NCBI WGS metagenome assembly CEUJ01 (sample SAMEA2622842, study PRJEB7988) | marine metagenome | biome: marine biome (ENVO:00000447); feature: marine epipelagic mixed layer (ENVO:xxxxxxxxx); material: "saline water (ENVO:00002010), including plankton (ENVO:xxxxxxxx)" | depth 140 m | reverse complement strand
CTCTTGGCCTCGGCGGCTGCGGCGGCTGCGGCGGCTGCGGCGGCCTTGGATTCAGCATCTTTTGCTTTGGTTTCAGCGTCTAAAGCATCAACGCGAGCCTTTTGCTCAGTCTCCGCGAGATGCTTGTCCACAGAGACTGAGGTCGTCGTGACCGTCTTTGTTTGAGTCACGTTTTCCTTCGTGACTGCCTCATTCTTCTTTCTGGTTGATGTGCTCACAGGGGTTTTGTAATTCCCCTTTCGATAATCGACGGTGATAAGCCAAAGGAAATGGATCCTCCCTAGAATCTTGAAGGAAAGCATGAATTCGTAAATCCCCTCGTCCAGATCGTCAGGATCACGATCATCAACTTTTAATCGAATTACCATGGTATCATCGTCTTTAGAATAATCAACATCATGAGGCTGTTCCACGGCGGAAATGTCGAACTGGGGACCTGTGACAGTTCTGATTGCGTTGTCTCCTACTTTTCTTAGGGTGATTACTTCTTGGCTGAGAGCAGCCCCCCCGGCAGGCATCACATTCGGGGATTGAAGGATGTAAGGATTCCTTTTCGTACCACTGCCTCGGACGAATTCGGGCTCTGATGTCACGTATGGACCCCTCCTTCTGTTCCTTCGGGAATCTAAAATAAGCCAAATCAAGACAATCAGTAGTAGAGCGGCCTGGACATATTCTTGTGCCCCAACGACAGCAGCCTCGGTGTAAACATCACTAGTTTCCTGACCTGTGACGGACAGTAGATAATCGTAGTATGAGAGTGTACTTGGATCATTGGCAGAGATGTAGGCAGGGAATAGTCCGAGGTAAGAATTGAGAATTAGTGAAAGTGTGAGCAATAAGAAAAGCAATGTCATCATCCTTCTCGCAAATCTTCGCCTAGCCATGGTGATCCCTACATCTAAGCAAATGGACATTCAATATAATCATAGTTCAAGAAACTGAGTTATGTGAATGAACGTGAAATAAGACGAAAACGATGGACGTGGTGCTCGTGCCGGGATTTGAACCCGGGTCGACGGATCGAGAGTCCGTCATGATGGACCGAACTACACTACACGAGCCAGGGTTAACGCTACAGAGCGTTGTATATCAAAAGCACCCTCAACCTTTGTTGTTTCACTTTCACTTTCACTTACGCCACTCGATCAGTAGTTCATATGCAGATTCGTGACCCTCGGAGTATGAAATCAACCCAAAACGTCAACAAACAGAGTAATCCTGCATACACGATCGTTCCATATAGCGCCTTGAAGCCATCATTGGATACGGCAGATTCAACAGATGCATACATCGTACACGATGACGGGATCTATGAGGAAGGGGGCAATCATGGAATTTCATATAGAGTCGTGGAGATTTCATCGAAATCGATAGTTGGGATAATCAATCGGGCAAGAAATGCGAACCTAATCAGAGGAGTTGCATGACAATGTCTCGAACAAGGAGACTTAGATCAGAAATTGAGGTAATGCTCAGATCCGGTCCGGCGAACACGGTGGAGATCTTCGACCACCTGAACAGTCGCTTCAAATGGGGCGCTACCATGAACCAAGTAGGAAACATATTGGCTAAGGATAGTCGTTTCTCCAAGATTGGTCAGAAGAGAGGAGAGTTCAGAGGGAGTGTGTACACGGTCTGTGTCTGGGGACTCAAAGAATTAGAAATAGCCGCTTTGTAATAGTCAAAATCAAACCATGAGTCCAATCTCAGATGCCATGGTCAATAACATCAAAGCCTACTCAGACTTGTTTCGAGTCGAGAATTCGCTAACCGGTCTGATTGGTGTTGTAATTGGCGCTGTGGTTGTTAATGGGATAGATTTCACTCTTGGAGATGCGATGATAGTATCTTTTTTTGGCCTATCAGTCATGTTCTTCATGTTCAGCTGGAATGCCTACAATGACATTACAGATATTGAAACTGATAGAGTGAATAGACCAGACAGGCCACTGCCTTCTGGAAAAATCAGCAGTGGTTCCGCAATGATTGGATTGATCATCGCCATGGTTCTCTCCATAATATTCCTGTTAGCAGGCTTCTGGAGGCTGGGCTCTGAGGGAGAGAGTGATTCGATTCTATCGAGCGGAATAATTTGGGCTGCTGCGATATTGCTCCTAATTTTGTATGAGGGTGTTTCAGGGATGAAGGGTTTGAAACACTCGGGCCTAATTGGAAATTTTTGCATAGCGGTGGCAATAGGAATGGATGTTTTATTTGGGGCATCAGGACTTGGAAGTCCGGCAGATCACAGGGTTCTAGCACTGGCTGGAATGGCAGTATCTTTCAGTCTCGCCAGAGAGGTAATCAAGGACATAGAGGACATACATGGTGACTTCGATAGGGTCACCTTTCCAAAGAAAGTGGGAATTGAAAATGCCAGATCAGTAGCGTGGGTTCTCACTTTATTGGCGCTCGTGCTTCTGTTTACACCGTTTCTGGTGGGAATATTCCCCCTCCACCACATATTGTTCGTTGCTCCAGGGGGGTTCCTATTGATGCTGGTAAAGTCCAAGTTGTTCCTAGAAGAAGACAGGGCAGCCCAGTATTTGATCAAGAGGGCCCTCCAAATTTCCATGGTTGGGGTCATTGTAAGTGCGTGTCTGGTTGGCTAAATTAGATCCCGATAGGTTTGCCAAGCCTGATGATTACAGAGGAAAGTGAGAATAGAGATCTGAGCCCACATACGATTTTCAGCTTGGTCAAATACAACGCTGTTCTCGGAGTCTATCACTGAATCCGTCACCTCGTCACCTCTGTGCGCCGGGAGACAGTGCATGAAAATATAATCTGGACGGGCGAGTGCAGCAAGCTCATCGTTTACTTGAAAACCGTCAAAGAGCTTTGATTTCCCTTCAATATGTTCCTCGCCCATCGATATGAAAACATCCGTGTAAATCACTCCTGCATCTTTGACGGCGATTTTTGGATCAGATGTGCCGGTGATTGATGAACCATTTTTCTTCGACAGCGACAGGGCTCGTTCCAATACCAATGAGTCTGGACCCATGCCATCCGGCGTGGCATACACAAGGTCGTATCCTGTCATCGCAGCAGCAAGCATCAGGTCATGAAGGACATTGTTTCCATCTCCGACCCAGGCAATGTGGCCCTGGCTTGGCTTTCTTCTTGATATTATTGTCATCAAATCCGCTGCTGCCTGACATGGGTGGTGAAGGTCGCTGAGGGCGTTTATCACAGGGACAGTGGCATGTTCGGCTAACTCCATAACTGTGTCGTGGCCAAAACACCTGTAGGTTATGCAATCCAAGTACCTGGATAGGACTGCTGCAGTATCTGAGACAGACTCCGAGGAGCCGAGTTGGATATCGTTCTTTGAGAGGGTTAGTGGTTGACCGCCAAGTTTGGAAATTCCTACCTCAAATGAAACTCGTGTCCGAGTTGAGGGCTTTTCGTAGATTGAGCCAATTGCCATCCCGGCCAGCGGTTGGAAGTCTAAATGAGAATTGGTGTCTGATTTGAAAGTTAGAGCCCACTCCATGATGTCTGAAAAGGAGTCCTCCAGATCGTCGATCGATAGTAAATCTCTTTTTTCATCCAATCTCATGTTCTATGTCTCCTGAAAAGCCATCACGGGCATCTGACATTCCTCCAAAGACCATTTGCGCGAAGGTGAGTACGTCTGCTAGGCCATCCTCGGTCTCGCTGGACAAGGGTACTAACCCGGGAACGATGGAAGCATGTTGCATCATCCTAAGCTGGCCAATTGCGAATTCAGATCTCTGTCCCGTCATTGCTGCATCGAATCGCTGTGAGGTAGATTCCTCATACAAGGCGGCCTCAAGAACGTCCAAATTCTTGCCCCAATCCATTATTCTCTCTAGGACCTCGGGTTCAAGCAAGTCAGATTTTGATAGGAAATTCGCTGTTGGCAAACCAAGTCTGAAATGCACAATAGATGAGAGAAGCATCTGAGATACGAATCCACTTGGAGTCTGGGAAAGCATCGGATCGAAGAGGAAAACAAGGCAGGCCATTCCTCGTCCCAAAACTTGGACCAGATGGTTGGAGGCCTCTCTAAAGGCAAAAAGTTCGACCTGACCAGGCGTATCAATGATCAATATGTCGCCCGATATTCCCTCGATTTCTTCGAATACGTCTTCGGCCTGTGCTGCAACTAAGTCCGCGGCTAGGATTTGTGCGCCATTGGGGCCGAGGTCATATTCATCCATGACATCAGAGAGAGACACGAGATCCCTGACGTCGAACTCCGGGTCATAATGGACCCTCTCTGCCCCCGGATCTAGGTTCATAGCGAGGACATCCACCTCCAGAAACCGAGCCCATCTCTGAAATGCAGTGACTAGGGAACTTTTTCCAGCACCAGCGGTTCCAACGACAAAAACGACTGGTGGTGTTGTGCCGTCTTGAGTGCTCACATGCATCCGGAGACAGCGTAGCATTTAACATTGCAACTCAGGACATCAGAACAGCAAGAAGGTTGATTTTCAATACACCATCTGTGAAAAGCGAAGAGGGGACTGCATGGAAGGCGAGGATGTAGAGGCTCCCGATGGTGAAGCCCGCCCTGAAGCCGCACTGAGTACAGAATATCCATCCGATGGGGATGCAGTCATCTGCAAGATAAGGGAACATGAGGAATCCATTCAAGCCCCTGATGGCAAGTTTGAGTCAAGGAATGTCAATGGAAGTGTGGAGATCATCAATCCCAGTGAAATTGACAGGATTTGGGGTGTTTCCCTTCATCTAGATCAAATAGACGCAACAACACTCAAAGAGAACACCATTAAATTACGAGAAATTCAACCGAGGTCGACCCACAGAACTGAGTACGACGCCGAGCATGGGCCTCTTTTATCGATAAAAGAAGTGTTGGACACCGAGCCCACCAGAGATGAAGTTCCATCATTATCTCTACCATACACATCTGAACCACATGCAATTAAACTCACGATAGAGATTGAGAACCTTGGCTCTGAGCCACTGAGTGATATAGACATCAGCAGAGAAATACCGCCACAATGGGAATTCAAACCCGGTCTTGACTACTCAATCATGGATGATATGTTAATTTGGAGAATTCCACGTCTAGAGATCAACCAGATAATGACATTGGAGTTAGAGCCTACTATCTCCATTTCATCGACAGAGGCGGTGGAATCTGGAGAGATAGTCGCGAAGTACGAAAGCCCTGGACTAATTTCAGGTCTCGTCCCCAATTCGCTAAGGGCTTCAACGCGACACATATCATACGTCACTGCCACCGAAGGCGAACGACCCGGTGAATGGGAATGTGTTTGCGCCTTCGAAAACGCATCCAGTTTTTCTTTGACTCTTGAAGCTGCGTCAATGGAAGTTGTTGGAAAAGAGGAGCCTCTATTCACGATCACGGGCATAAAAGAGATCCTAAAACCAAATCATACATGGAACTCACAGCCCGTCCCTTACAGTTCTAATGATAGGCCTCGTTTCACTCAGCGGATACAATCATCGGTTGTACCCAATCTAGACATTGCATCATCTGGCTCAGTAGTGCTTCGACCGAAGTCGCTACCCATAGTTGATGCCCGCGTAGAAAAGGGATATGACCGATCAAGAATTAGATCCTACACAGAGGATGTAGTACACACCAACATTTCAATTGAGAATGTAGGGACCTCGACCATCAATCTGATCAGGGTGGTTGATGACCTCCCTCATATCTTCGATAAGATCAGCATGGAAAGCCTGTCAGTCTCCATCAATTCAAGAACTATCGAGCATGAAAACATGAGGTTGGACCTTGTGGATGGTCGAAATCTTACCTTGGAAGAAGTCACGGGTGACGGACACACAATCCAACTGCTCATCGGGACAAGGTCACCAATATCCCTCCACCCGGGTGAACTATTGAACCTCAAATATTCAGCTGACGCGTCGGACCCATCAGCGACATTAAATCCAATTGGATCTCCTTGCAGAGTGGACTTGTCATCAGAGCGTCATGGACCTGTAATCACCCGAGAGTGTGTGAAGATTCCAGCAATCGGGGTGATAACCCAAAGGAGGGAATTTAAGACTGGAAAGTCAATTTTCCCCGGGCCAGAAGCTGGGCAACATGAGATTAGACTGATTTTTAGGAACACATCCGACACGCCTCTTGAGGACGTTGTCATCCTTGACTCCCTCACTTCTAATTTTGAGATGGTGTCTAGTGATGTCAGTTCTTCGACAGGCAGGGAATTGACTTTTGAACATACTTCGGTGTCTGAAGAAGGATCTGAAATACACCGATGGTCAGTTGGTAGAGTGGAGTGTTCTGAAACTATCGAGGTGACCGCGATGATAGAATCAGAGGATCCGACATCAGACCCAGAAGATTCAGGCTCTCTCGGCGCGGAATTTGGAGAAGAAGCAGAAGTAGAGCCCAATCTACCGAAATGGTTTGGTGAGGATGGTGATTGGATATACGGAGTTCAAGAAGACATGGTCGCCCCAGTGCCGATATGCGCTATTTGTGGCGGAGACATACCCAAAGGGGCATTGATTTGCAGGTCTTGTGCAGAATCACAACCTATGGTTAGTGGCAATGAAGAAGAATAGTTCAGATTTAGTTGGATGTTCAAAGAGAGCCATTGGATAGGACCAGGGGTCCTTCAATTTCTGACCTGCTGCACAAGGTGGACCGAAGTGTTCATGATTTGTGGCTTTGAGGTTCCCTCATGGCCGAGGCCGGTACTGGCGATCCTCAAGCGGAAGCACTATCGAGCATGATGGTGCCAATGCTTGTGCTACTTGGAATGATGTTATTATTGAGTATCAACGAGGGGATTAGGGAGGGCCTTGCAGATGCTGCAGGTACTGTCATAGAGCCTGTCCTGCCGTATGATGGAGAATTCTTCGTTCTCACAGTTTTCCTTGTTGGGACTACTATGATGGTGGTAAACACCGTCATCAGAGGGGTTTTCATGGATCCAATAATGCAGTTGCATTTATCCCACAGGAGCAAGGAAATCAGAAAACAACTCATGGATGCAAGGCAGTCCAGAGACACCGCAAGGATGGAGAAAATGAATCGACTTCAGATGGAGATGACTCCAGAAAGCGCGAAGATGACCTCCATGACAATGAAGCCAATGATGTACACGATAGTTTTCGTAATCGGAATTTTCACATGGATAGGGTACTCGGTAGAGGAGTTTAGAGTCACATACGTCAGTCTCCCTTGGAGGCCCGAGTGGGGTTTTGAAGAGAGGTTCCTATTCATATTCCCTGCTTGGGTAGCAATCTACATTATGCTCAGTGCCCCATTCGGCAGAATCATAGACAGACACATCAAGATCTTCAGGCTAGCCAGGCACAGCTTAGTTCTCGATGGTGCCAAGATACCCGAGCCCCTCCTTCATCTACTCGAAGATAAGCGACCTGCAGAGGGAAGAGCAAGGTCTCAACGATCGAACCAAAGATCAAGGCCTACAAACAGAAGACCTCCCGGTCGATCCTCGAAGAGGACATCGGGGGCTAACACATCCCTTGGATGCCCCTCTTGTGGCAATACTGACACGCAAAAGACCTCACTGGGCGGGATGCGTTGTCGAGTATGTCTGGAGGAGTGGAGATAGGTGTTGAGGCTGACCGTAAGCGGGCCTCCGGGCAGTGGCACAAGTACGCTCGTAAAGGGGCTTTGCCACAATACTGGTTGGAAGTCCGCAAACGGTGGCGATATTTTCCGTGATCACGCGAAAAAAAGGGGTCTGACAGTCGAGGAATTCAGCAGTTTGTGCCGCGAAAACCTAGATGTTGACAGGGCTTTGGATGTGGCTTTAAAGTCACTAATGATGGATCAATCGGGGCCCGAGATTGTGGAAAGTAGGCTCTCTGGATGGTGGGCAGAGGGCCTTTCAATCGATATACCACGTCTGCATATTTCAACAACGTTGGAGGAGCGTGGAAAAAGGCTAATGCGAAGAGATGGCGGATCCTACGAGGATAATCTGGATCGTGCCACAAGGAGGCACATTGACGATAGTCACAGATACATGGAGTTGTACGGAATAGACTTGAATGACATGAGTCCTTACACTCATATCATTGAAGCAGATGACATGGGAGAAACAGAAGTTTTGGAGATGGCTTTGAAAATTCTGGGGGTTAGATCTTGAATTCTAAAATCTCAATCGGAGACTCGCCAATCATATCGGATAAGTACGGACGCAGCCCGTATGACCGAGATCTTCCACAACTGATGCAATCCGGAATAATTCTCGTGGACAAACCAGCGGGGCCAAGCAGTCATCAACTAGCAGCCTGGGCACGTGAGATTCTAGGCCTCAAAAGGCTTGGGCATGGTGGTACGCTTGACCCATTTGCAACTGGCGGTCTGACCCTTCTATTGGGTAAAGCGACTAGGTTGACAGAGTTCATACTCTCTACGGATAAAACATACATCGCTGTCCTCAAGATTGATCCAAAGCACAATCCGTCCGAAATTGAAGGTGTTCTCTCGGGATTAAGTGGCGAAATCTACAACGTACCACCTTTAGAATCTGCAGTCAAAGTAAGGGTAAGGACAAGGGTGATCAAAGATATCCGACTCTTAGAAAGTGACGTCGACAATGGCCTACATTGCGTACGGGTTTCATGTCAAGCAGGCACCTACATCAGAACACTCGCAAGGGATATTGGCTTGATCTTAGGATCTGAATGCAAATTGGTCGAGTTGCACAGAGACAAAACAGGATTGTTCGGCCAGACAATGTTATGCAGTATGCAACAACTCGCAGACGCAGCTTTACTGGCCGACGAGGGGGATGAGTCAGCCCTCAAAAGACTGATTGCACCTGTGGAAAGTTTCCTCTTGAAAATGCCGGGGGCTTGGGTGAGAGACTCTGCAATCGCTTCAATCTGCCACGGCGCACCACTTGCCGTTCCTGGCATTTATCAAATAGACAGGGGTTTGAGGCCTGGTGACAAGATCGTATTATGGAGCGGTAAGGGAGAGGCTGTGGCAATCGGAGAGTTAACCGTCGAATCCGATGACATACCACAGATGTCCATTGGAGAGGCAATTAGGCCAAAGGTTGTCCTCATGGAAAAAAATGCATACCCAAGCTCGTGGTCGAGCCGGAAGTAGCTAGTTCAGTTCGTGTTCTTCGTAGACCCACTCATCAGTTTCTAACCTAATAAGGAGTGTAGCGGGGGTCAAAGAACTCACCTTTGGGATTATTTCCCCAAATTAGGGACTTATAGCCATTATGCATGAAAATGTGATTATCCGCCCCTCACTCATATGGCCTTCTTATTCTATTGGGCCCAATGAGGATTGCTCCGGATAACATAGCTATGAATCCAATTACGAGCAGGGCGATTATCGAATTTTCACTCAGTATTAGTCCTGAATCCTCATCAGGGCCATCTACAAATGAGATCACCTCATAGGTCAATTCAGAGCTATCAGAGATAATCTGTTCTTTGGATGTGATCTCCAGTGTTATTCTGAATGGCCCCTCCTCAGTTGGTGCAGGAACGGTGCAAAATGCCTCTATGAGAGTCTCGGCGGGAATGATAGGGATTCTGTTTGTTTCGTAGAGAACGTCGTTCACCCTACATGAGACGTCAATGTCGAATGCCGTACCTTTGCCGCTATTCTCGACTATAAAGACCAGATCTACCAAAAGCCCGGGATCAATGTCTTCCGACAAGTCTATGTCTTGAGAGGTCACGCTGGAGATCGATAATTCTGGCAAGGCCCTGACTATGATCTCAAGCTCCAGTTCGGTGAATAGAATTCCATCTCCAACTGTGATTATGAGTTGTGTCGGACCAGGTAATATTGGCTCAATCACTAGATTTCCCCCCTCAATTATTGCCCATGACCTCGAAGTAGTGATCGAAAGTTCATTGGAATCCGGATCTTGAATAGAAATGGGGATTGTTAATTTCTCACCCAATTCTGCGGATATAGTGGTTGGGATGCCGCCTATGGAAGGTGGATCCGATACTTCTTCCACCGACACGGCGAAGGATCCTGACCAAGTGTTCCCGCCAGAATCCCTGACTTGAAGATCAACAACTGTAGTTCCACTGGAGTCTTTGAGAGGCGTTATCAGAAGATCAGATCCGGACCTATCCAGATCTAGAATTCCATTTGATCGGGGTGCAAATGTCATCTCCAAATCAGAAGGGAGGTCTCTGTCGTCTGAACAGCCACTGAGGATAGGGATCGAAATCCCGCCTTCATCCTCGATGAGTTCTACACTTGCTGGATTTTGGCATACTGGTGACTGGTCAATGTCCACCGTGAATCCGCCGTCTATTGTCAATTGGTGTATCAATACGTTCGCCGTTTCCGGCGTCCCATCGGATGACCATTGGAACCTGACACCTAAACCGAGTTCTAGGTCCTCATGATCCGCTGGCAAAAATTTCCCCACAGGGACAATCAGATTGAATGGGCCGCCCTGGATGACGTACTCGACTGCAAGGTTAGAGCCGATCGCAACCCTGAGTTGGCTAAGATCTCCAACAAGGTCATCGAACTCCCCGTGGATCTCCCCTGATATTACAAGCGTCGGGTCATTTACACCAACCCTGATTTTACTCACGCATCCTTGCCTTATGGCAAGTGATACATCTAAAACATTCAGACTCGGAAGTATCGCTCCAACGGACCAAGTTATCCACTCCCCTCCATCAATCCTAATGTGAAGGGAGGCATCCAGGCCCTCCTCTGCAAACAGATGTATCCTTCCGAGTTCTTGCTGATACGGTGTTTCAATGCCATAGATTGTCCATTCGCCTGTCAGGTTTGTACTCGGACTCAGCCCGCAATTAGACAATGAAAGTCCCGAAGTTTCGCCCATGGAGGCATCGAAGTCCAAGATAGGAAATTGTTCCCTCGATATTGTGGTCTGAGCCTTTACATTCTCAAATCCATACCATGGCTGATAGTAGGATACCTGAATACCGACGGCATCTACTCGAACCTCGGAATCATCCGGAGCGCCGTCGCTGACGTAATCTATCTTGACTGAGGATCCCTCAAGCAAGGACCAATTGAGGTTAGAGGAATTTCCGAGATCGTATGTCAATGGGGCGGAGAATCTATTGATCGGGGCTGAGGTTCTTGCAATTGTGGTGACCAACTGAATTTCCGTTTCTGTCTCAAACACGATCATTACCTCATCTGATGGCATAGCATCTGGGATCTCCATGTGGACCGCAAGAGAGACATGAAGGATTTGCATATCATAAAGACCCTGGAAGCTAAAGTCAGAGACTATGATATCAGGGCCCTTCGACCATGAATAGTCCCCGTTCGGGAGGCCAGTGGCAAAAGTAGAGCCGGTCTCAGATACTGTGGCATATGATGTGTAGTCGGACGTGCTGGAGGGCCTTGAATGGGTAAAATTGAGGGTTCCTTGGTCAACTGAAGCGAAGGAATAAGCCGCAGTTTCTTCTGAAAAGCCAGTGGTGGATGAAATTGTCCAAGATTCAGATGCAAGTTGGCTATCGAATACCGGATGCTGCTCAGAGCCGACTGGGGTATCCGCTCCTACTTGGCAAGCCAGCCCGATGACAATTAGTATGACCCCAAAGCATCTCGCCATCGTTGTTTTAGTCTGGCTACACCGTTTCAAAGTCTCGGTCCAGATGGGCAAATTTTGCGGAAGGGATGAAATACAGTTGCATTGGGGCAGTGTTACCACGGCTGTGGTAGTGTAGCGGTTAGCACGGTGGGTTGTGGTCCCGCCGGCCCGGGTTCAAGTCCCGGCCACGGCCCCATGCTATTCCTCAAGGTCCTCATTATCGATTACGTGTCCCATCCTTTTCGCTTTGGTTACCAGATAGTCCCTATTCTGCGCGCTGACCCCGACAATCAATGGTAGTCTTTCCACGACATCGATACCATGAGAGACCAATTGTTTGACTTTATCAGGATTGTTCGTCATCAGGCTAATTCTCTCTATCCCCACCGCCTTCAAAATTGTAGCTGCCAAGGTGTAGTCTCTGGCATCCCCTGGGTGACCTAACATTAAATTCGCATCCAATGTATCTGCACCGGAATCTTGGAGGTTGTAGGCTTGTATCTTCGCCTTCAGACCAATCCCCCTCCCTTCTTGCCTGAGGTATACCAGGCACCCATATCCAATCGTGTTAATTTCTGCTAGAGCTGCTTTCAATTGTGGGCCGCAATCGCATCTCAAGCTTCCGAATGCATCCCCCGTGAGGCATTCTGAATGAATCCTTACAGGAGTTGGGTCTGGGCCCACCATATCGCCCATCGTTAATGCAACGTGATCTAGACCTTTGGAGGCGTCGTTGAAGATTCGAATTTTGAATTCGCCATGATCAGTCGGCAGACTGGCTTCTGCGGGGACATATTCGATTTCCTTGATGTCCATTGCCATTATCTCCTTTGAAACTGAATTAGCGTTGGACTAAGGTATTGTCCCGATGTCACCTTGTGGTTTGGAATAGGTTTTGTATTTACTGATGATGAACGTGAAAACTTGGTCATCACCCCTGATTACTTTACATGCGTAGCCTTTCCTAGCGCAAAGTGCAGGAATGTCGTGGAGCGACTCTGGATCATCGCTTAGCACCTCTATGGTATCATGATCACCGGAATGCTCCATAGCCCGCCTTGACTCGTGGACGGGTATTGGACAGAGTTGGCCCGTCAGATCTAGTCGGAGGTTCGCCATGATTAGACGAGAGCGTGGTTACGGTTGAACTCAACGGGTTCACGCTCAATCAACAAGGGCTCTAGATCTGATTTACCCCACTTTCTCTTTTTCAGGATCTCGAGAGTTCTTCCTGCCTTTTCAACGTGGATCTCGAAAGTCGTGTGAGCGTCGGTGATTTCAATTTCACCTATCGCCAAATCAGGAATCCTTGCTTCTTGCTTCAACCAATCGGCCACTTCGCGTTTCGATGCTTCCCTGTCACTTACCGATATTCGTATCTTTACCATTCCAAATGGATCGGAAATCTCGTCCCAGTCCTCGCGCCTTCTAACAGGATCCCGATTAGTTCCGTCGGGAAGATCCGGCGCCTCTTCCTCGGGTATGGTGAGGTTCCAGGTTGACGAAATCCTATCGAGTTGTACGAGATCGTCATTCGAGACTAGAGACCAAGCCACTCCGGACCTCCCCATCCTCCCGGTTCTACCGATTCTGTGGACGTAGGATTCGGTCTCCACTGGAAGGTCATAATTCACCACGTAAGTTATGGTATCGATATCAATCCCCCGTGCTGCAACGTCCGTTGCGATCAGAGTATTGAATTGATTTTCTCGGAAGTCGTCGAGTATACTCTCTCTCTTTTTCTGAGGTATTTCTCCATGAAGCGCCTTTGATTCAAAACGATGTTTCGAGAGTCTCTCTACTAGCAGGTCTGCCATCCTTTTTGTGTTGGTAAAGACGAGTATCTGGTCGCTATCTGACATCGTAAGGAGGATTCTACCAAGTGCCCAGAGTTTGTTCCCGCGCCCGACTCGTATGTATTTCTGATCGATTTCTGGCACCTCTATCTCAGTGCCGCCAGTGAAGACCTGTTCAGGGTCATTGAGGAGTTCCTCTGAAGCATCCAAGACTTCTTGGGGGAACGTCGCACTGAAAAGAAGGGTCTGTTTTCGATTCGGTGCTTGTGAAATTATCCACGTGACATCAGGGAAAAAGCCCATATCCAACATTCTATCTGCCTCATCCAAACAGAATATTTCGATCTTTGACAGCTCTAAATGGCCCCGCTTGGTCATGTCAATAACCCTGCCGGGCGTCCCGACGATTATGTCCACACCTGCATTCAATTTCTTCGCTTGGCGCTCCAAGTCTGTGCCACCATACACTGTCTCGATGGTGAGGCCTTTGTCGCCTTGCAGCCATTCCATTTCATTTGCTACTTGGACAGCGAGTTCTCTCGTCGGGCATAGTATTAGCGATTGCGTTTGTCTCGTGGCAGAGGTTGCCTCTATTATGGGAATTCCGAACGCGGCTGTTTTACCAGACCCAGTCTGAGCCTGACCGACCAAATCCCTACCATGCAATGCCGCTTGTAGGGTATCTCTCTGAATCTCAGTCGGTTTTGTCCAACCCTTTGCGTCAAGGGCCTCCAAGACATGCTTGGATAATTTGAATCTATGAAAACCAGATTTTCCCATGGCGAGGCCTCAGAAGCTCTCCGAGTCCTTGATTTCTTGTTGCAACTCCCCCATCCAGTATTTCCTGCAATTTTCCTTGGTTAGGAACATATGTTTGCTGGTGAAGCTGTGGTTGTAATGTCCCTTATCAGCACTGGCAAATTGCTCCTTCCTCCTCTTGTGGTACTTCTGAAGGACGTGTTGTTTCATGTACTGCCTAAATTTCAATGCCTTAGTACGGTTAACCCCCTTGGGTGTCTCCCCAGCCCAAAGACGCTCAAATTGAGCTTCTTTTTCGTTGACAGCCTCACTCATTGCAATTCCTCGTCGACCTGCCGACCTTGCTCTTGTTTATGACCTTCTCGCTGGGGAGGGTCCCCAGATATCTTCAATTGATGCTGTTCATTTTCATCCTCCACTGGGTCCAGTTCCGCGAGGAATCTATTCTTTTCTTCCTCAGTTCCCTCCATTTCAGGGTCGAAGGCCAGGGCCATTAATTGCCTCTTGAGATCTGGATCAGTCTCGGTTCTGGCAAGTTCTCCGGCTGCCTCCCTGAGAGATGCTCCGGTCAGCACTGCTGAGAGTTGAGAGATGCAGGCTCTTCTCAACCTCACATCGTTGTCGCTGGCACCATCGATGATTAACCGAGCGACTCTTGGATTTTGCATGTCCAAGGACTTTATTGCTCTCAAAATTTTCATTCTGACAGATGTGTCTCTCTCGCCGAGTGACGCCTCAACCAATATCGCGGCGATCCTTGGCTCTGTTGAGGCTAGTTTCGGGAGACAGTCTGCACCGGAGGACCTTACTGCAGCATCTCTGTCCTCCAGCGCCCATGCAATCAAATCCCATCCAACAGCCCCTCCGCGCTCAGTAATTACCCTGAGTAATTTTGCCGATCTTCTTCTGAGATCTACGTCCTCATCCTTCAACAATAATTCGATGTGCTGACATCCTGCCTCCACCCATTCTTTTGATATGGCTTTTAGGACCTTAAAAGCACGATCTCTTTGTTTCTTTGACGTTTTTCTTAGTAGTGCTTCCATATCCAATTCTGAGGAAGAGGGGAAGATGGGGGCTATTCTCTCAAGGGTTTCCCAAGCCAAGTCCGAAACAGTCGGATCTGGGTCATCCAAACGGACGACTAGTTGATACATCAGATTCTCCGACCTTCGCAGCATCATCCTGGGTAGTCCGAGTATTGCAGAAATCCGCAGTCTTGGATCATCCTCATCAATTGCCTCAGAAATTGCATCGTGTGCGAGGTCTAGTTCCTCTTCCCTCACTCTGTGCAGAGCTACAATCGCATCTTGTTTGGTAGCAAAACCACCCCCTTCTCCGAGTGGGATCTCTGCTGCTTTAATCTCCGAGGTTGCGAGTGGAATGATCATTTCCAGTGGTAAAACTGCCCATTTCCCTAGCTCAGGGGTAAGTGGGCCAAGGTTCCTCCCTCCACCCGCCTTGGACCTTGACAGGGGCAAACCTGTCCGAGGATCGCGGGCGATGTACCTTGACACGGCGGCGCGGAGATGTCGGGAGGATTCAAACCCAGCGGCCTTTTGTCCGTCCAGATCTGATTACCTGATGCCTCTTGCTTTGGCCTCTGACAGCAACAGGGCGGGCAACACAAACAACGCCAAGATCAGCGAAAGGCCCACCGAGGCAGCACTCACGAAACCAAAATCTTGTATCACAGGAACTGGGGACAGCAGCAACACCAAGAAACCAGATGCAGTAGTGAAGGCAGACATCATGAGTGCTGCCCCGGTAATCTCGTAGGCATTGGACATCGCTTGAACGCGATCAGCGCCCTTATCCAGCTCATCCTCAAACCTACGCCACATGTGAATAGAGTAATCAATCCCCAGGCCAATCGTCAGAGCAGTAATCATAACGGTGAGCACGTTCCAATTGAGTCCGACCAAGGCCATCGTACCGACAACCCAAATCCCCGCCAAAGCGACGGGCAAAATGATTACAGCAGATGTGCTAAATCTCCTAGTCAACGCCATTAGAACGAAGAAAGATGCAATGAGGCTCAAGACTGTGGACTCCAGCTGGGAGACGAAAAGCCCGTCCAGAACGGATTCGATAACAATTATTTCTCCAGTGAGGTAGGTGACGCAACCACATTTGCCATCCGACTCAAGCCAACTAGCGTGCTCCTGGAAGCCATCGGCAATTGAATCAGTGTCCTCGCTAGACTCCGCTGTTACGCTTACATCGATCAAAAGGTGGCTTATGGTCCCGGTGGAATTGTCAAATGCAACCACCCTCGAAATCCTATCCGCCCAGGTATGCCCTCTCAGAGGGTCCCCCAACGTCAAGTCCTCTGTCAATAGTGACAACGCTGCTGTCAAGTCCCCCTCTTGGTGATTCGAGGAAAGGCCAACTTGCCCGTCGAAGAGTTCGATTCCGAAATCGGAGCCCCAGTCTGGTGTTATCTCGAGCTTGTCACGCAACACTGTGTAGATTCCCTCGTACTGAGGTCGGCTATTCTCCGTATTTCGAGGCCTGATTACGTTCTCATCCAACACCAGCCTGCTGTGCAACCCAAGCATGGATTGCATTATTGTCTCATCATTCGGCATTGTTTCCTGATCATTGAAGTCGATCAGTATGATCGCGGTCTTGACGAATTCTACGTCATAATTGCCGTATATTTCATCCCTGGCCTCCATGGACTCCATATCCTCGTCCAAAAAATCGGTTAGTTCGAAACTAGTTTCCAACCTACCAACTGATATGAGGGCGGATGAGAGCGTCAGGATAGCAACTACTGCCATTACCTTAGCTAGCCCTTGGTCCATGAAGGCAGATGTCTTTCTGGCTATCTTGGTTGAATTGTTTACATTTCGAACCGACTTACCAGTAGACCTCTCGAAAACAACATGGATTGCACCAACTGTGATAGTCGTGGCCAAAAAAGCGCACACAACCCCTATTGCGAGCGTAGTTCCAAACGCCCTGAGAGGATCGATAGGGGACAAAGCATTCGATAAGAATGCTGTGACAGTTGTAATTACTGATAATGTGAGTGCTAATCTCAACCCATCGAAAGATTCGACCCAAGCAAGGGAGGGGCTCATGCCTTGTGACAGGTTTCTCTCGTATCCTTTTTGCATGTGTATGCCATAATCTATCCCAAGTCCAAGGATTACAGGTGCTACGGCTATGTCCAAAACTGTGAACTCTGATCCTCCAAGAGCAACGAGACCGTATGTCCATGACAAAGCGGCTGTGAGTGCGACTAAGGGTGCTGAAACCATGACAGCAGATCTGAATGCAAGGGCGAGTATGCCTACTATCACCACCAGTGAGATTGCCAGAAGGCTAGTGAAGTTCGATAATGTGCCGTCATTTATGTCTTGGCTAACAAGTTCTTCAGAGACCACAGAATAAACAAGGCCGTCTGCTCCCGCGGAGCCTCCATCAGAGAGATATTCTCTCAACTCCAGTGAGAAAGGCATCAATATCTCTTTGGAGTCTTGTGCAGAGGCCTCGATGATCCACATTGTTGAATATGCGCTGGGTGTTGGATCTGCATTGTTTACACCATCCAAATAGTCGCAGAGACCGTCGAACTTCAGGTCACTGCTCACCAACGCCTCCGCCGCGAAACCGGCTGCGGCGGTGATTGATGTCTCCCCTGCAAGGCTCGTGCAATCTTCTCCCTCCTCGACGGCGTCAATTACCTCGTTCCATGATGACATGCTCATCAGATTCTTGCTCGGATCTCGCTCACTGATTATTGTGTCAACGGCCAATGCCACATTTATCTGAGACAATATAGTCACGCCCCGTTCTTCTGCCATTGATTGTACTGCTACCGACTCATTGTACATGTCTTGGATCAAGGGTAACGACAGAGGGTTTCCAGTTTGTTCGCTGGCCTTTACATTGACGTAGATTCTAGAGGCCTGAGGAGGAAATTCCAATTCGATAGCCTCTATTTGCCTCTCAGACTCATTTGGGGGTGCGAAGTCAGATACTTCAGTCGAAAATTCTGGGAATGGGACCAATTGAGAAACCATGATCAGAGTGATGAATATGGATCCCGACAAAATAGCAAGGGCGTGCTTGTCCAGGAGTGAAGCCAAGCGATTTGTCTCGTTGACTTGCTCCCGCATGATGTCCCTAGAACCGCATGAGGTATAATCCCGGCTGCCTTTGGGGTTGCACCTTGACCAGTTTTGAAGAGAAGGTATCAAAACGGAGATGCAAGACGGAGAACCATGCCCGTTAGACTTCTGGCCAACGACGGTAAAGAACTCAAGCTCCGAATAGAGGGAGAAGGCAACTCAACTCTTCAGATGTTCCGCTCCCGACTGAATGATCATCCCGATGTAGAATACGCAAATTTTTTCACAGGGCATCCAGATCTCGATGACCCAGAATTGTACCTAAGAGTCAAGGATGGTAAAAACGCATCAAAATTGATATCTGATCTATGCAGTTCAATTGTTGATGACTTCTCGAATCTGAAGATTTAATCCGCCGGTGATAACTGTGATCGACCGAAAAGAGGTCGAGGCGAGCCTCGGCTTGGACCATTTTTGCGTGCGAGGGGAGGGCATTGGGGGCATTCTAAAGACCAGAGTTGATGATTTTCGTGTTAAGGAACAAGCCCGAACGCCATCATTAGATCCAAAGGGAAGATTCACAGTGATCAGAGTCACTCTCAGGGACTGGGAAACGAATCGCTTCATTGGAAGGCTCGCATCCGCATGCAAGATTTCCAGAAACCGCATTTTCTCTTCCGGTCTGAAAGACAAGCGCGCCGTGACAACGCAGTTAATGGTCGTGGATGCCAAATCAAAAGTAATTGAAGAGATTGAAATCCCAGACACAGAAATCGAGATCCTCGGGAGGACCCATCAGAAAGTAGGCATGGGGAACCATGACGGGAACAGATTTACCATCACAGTCAGAGGATGTATGGATGAAAATGGTAATCCACTTGAAAGCAAAGAGGCAATGTCAAGGGTACTGTCGATCAGAGAATCCATGAGCGATCTACTTGGAATCGACGCATTCCCTAATTGGATCGGCCCCCAGAGGTTTGGCTCTACACGACCCGTGACTCCAGAAGTAGGGAGAGGTGTCGTCGAATCTGATTTCGAAAACGCTGTGTCCACATACTTAGGCATGAAAGGGATGGAGAATAGGGCGGACGTAGAAGAGTTCAGAAAGTTGTGGAGAGAGACAAAAGATGCCTCTGCCTGCCTTAAGATTATACCCAAGCACCTTGGTTTCGAAAGGTCAATGCTAGAAAGGTTAGAGAAGTATCCTGATGACTACCTAGGCGCGTTCAAATCACTACCTCAATCGCTCCAAATTCTGATGGTCCACTCATTGCAATCACTGGCATTCAACCACACAATGAGGGCGAGGTTGATTGGAGGCATGGAGATAACTCGCCCATCAATCGGCGACATAGTCGCTCCAATTTCTGAGAACGGTAGACTTGATACCGGAAAATCCACAATCGTAGGAAAATGGAATCTTGATCGGTGCGTAAAGAATGCCCTGAAGAGGAGGATAGCTGTCACCGGGCCGCTCCCTGGAACAGATGCTACATTTGCCGGCGGCGACGCTGGTAAATTCGAAGAGCAGGGAATCAAATCAGCTAATCTTGAGGCCGTTGACTGGCACATTCCTGAGATACCTAGGCTCTCTACGAGTGGGACTCGTCGTTCCTTGGCAGTTCCATTCTATGATTTCTCCGTTGAAGAGGCCCCCCCTGCACCTGCAGATCTTTCGGTACGATGGGAAGAAGGCCCAAGGGAAGGGGACAGATGGCACCCAGAAGGGGCATCTCTGAGATTCAGGTTTTTACTGCCGCCGGGAAGCTATGCAACTGTTATGATGCGGGAATTTATGCGGTCCCCCTTGGACCACTATTGACTCAAAGCCTGCCCATTTCCAATGCTTCTATTTGAGAGACCAGAGGATCTACGTCACGGACTTTGTTTTCAAAACCGTCAACTATTCCCTCACCTTCTCCCAATACCACGTCAACCTCGATGAACATCATCCCAAAGGCAAGTGGTTTTATTGAGACGTTCTGAACCTCTTCCATATTCGCTATTTTCCCTGCTATGCCTTCGTAATCCGGTTTCTCATCTTCCGGTTGATCTAGCGTGATCTTGTATTTTACAACTACTTGTCCCATCGACATCACCTGTGGCGGTCACGGGCCCTCAAATGAGCAACTAGAACATCGGTATTGAACGCCTTGGTCCCTGCACCTCTCACTGCGCCCTATGGGCTCTCCACAGAGGGGGCAGGGGAAAGATGTGGATTTGGGTTCAACCAATGGTATTCCCGATGAGCTGCAAATTGATGCTCTCTTAGCCATTGTGGGCCACCTGACGGGCTTCCGAGTGACCTCCCCTTTTTATGCTTGACCGATAACATGTCCCGTTTATCGACAACCATATTGAGTAGGTCCAACACGAATGTTCATGCCCGGAGAAGATGTTGATCTGACTAATGAAAATCTCGATCTGTCCCTTTTTGTCACTGATGAGGGGGGGATATGGAGCCTGAGAGACTTAGAGAAGGTTAGAGGCTGGAACAATATCGAATACGGGGCAGGACTATCTGGGAAGAATACTCCTTCAACTGGATTATCGATGAATAGAGCCTACATCCCCCCCGGAGGAGTCGCGAAAGCGCATATTCACGTCGACTTCGATGTGATGATTTACCTGTTGAAAGGAAGCGTCCGACACGAATATGGGCCGGGTTGCAGAAAGTCGGTTGTCCATGATAGTGGAGACATGTTCTACATTGAGCCAGGGCTGCCGCATGAGGTTTTCAATTGCTCAGAAACCGACTGGGTGCATGCCATAGTTGCTAGGTCTGATGCGTCTGAATGGCAGAACATAGAACCTTATGACAGGGATTCAGAATAGTTTTCCCAATAATCAACAAACTCAAAAGCACTGCTTCGTTGGATTAGTAAGGTCCAGATGAGAGTGGAAGGGGAAATAAAACTAGCATTCGATGATGTAATGATTCGTCCAAAGAGAAGTACGCTAGTTTCCAGGTCAGATGTCTCTCTCATCAGAGATTTCTCTTTCAAACATACTGATAGAAAATGGTCGGGGATTCCGGTGGCTGCTGCCAATATGGACACGACAGGAGTTTTTTCTGTTGCAACTGTCCTTCAAGACCATGGTATGCTTACATGTTTGCAGAAATTCTACTCTGTGAAAGAATTGGAAGACGCTTGGAATAAGGGGGTAAGCCCGAACAACGTAGCAATCACATGTGGATCCACAGAGGAGTCGTTGCAACTCCTGAAGAGGAAAATGGCAACCAACCCAGACCTTCAGATGATTTGCATTGATGTGGCCAATGGCTACAGGGAGGTCTTCTTGGATTTCGTCAAAGTGGTGAGAAGGGACTTCCCTGATAAGATAGTCATCGCGGGGAATGTGGCTACGAATGAAATGACTGAGGCCCTGATCTTGGCTGGCGCTGATGTGGTAAAGGTAGGAATAGGGCCTGGTTCTGTATGCACCACGAGGAAAGTTGCTGGTGTGGGGTATCCCCAATTATCCGCGATAGCCGAATGTGCCGATGCTGCTCATGGTCTCGGAGGGCATGTCATGGCCGATGGCGGTTGCAACTCACCCGGCGATATCGCCAAAGCATTCGCTGCGGGAGCAGACTTCGTTATGTTGGGAGGATTGTTTGCAGGGCATGACGAGTCTGGGGGGGAATTGATGGAAACAAAAGATGGCAGACTCTTCAAATCGTTCCATGGAATGTCCTCTTCAACAGCAATGGAGCGACACTATGGTGAGATCGCCAAGCACAGGGCCCCAGAGGGAAAGGCTGTGAGGGTTCCATACCGAGGAAGTCTATCGACAACAGTCCAATCAATACTGGGTGGCGTCAGATCCAGCTGCTCGTACGTGGGAGCCAGGAGAATCAAAGATCTGCCGAAATGCACGACTTTCATCAGAGTCACGCAGACAACGAACGAGGTCTATCGAGGTTTGGAACTGGATGAGTGACTCAAACGTCTAGGATGACTTTTGCCCGATAGCCAGAGTTCCCTCCGACATCCGATGGGATACTACTCAGCTCCAATTCGTGAAAAGTCACCGCTTTGATTTCAATAACTGGTTCGACTGGCACAGACAAAACAACAGTCCCCTTCGACCACAACTTGTTTTCCTCGTACCGCACGGAGTTAATGTGAATTACAGCGGATTTTGACTCAGCAACCCAGTTTATTTCCTCTAACCAAGCTACCAGATCTCTATCTATTCTCTCTGATTTATCGATTTCTATTGTGATTTCTTCCCCTGTAGCAAGTGGCAAATCTTCTTCGGGCTCCAAACCAAGACGTATACATTGTATGGCCACCGAGGACACGATGAACAACTCAGGAATTGTTGAAGACTCTGCTACAAACCCAATGTCAGCTGTAGTCGGGGTCACTTGCCATTTGCTGGAGGTCATTTGATTTCCTATCCTGGAATCGACGAGTTAATCGAATTGGTTGCACAACTGACCTTGGCCAGGGAAGGATAGGGGGTTCAGTGGATTAGTGTTGTATTTGTTCTCACACTTATTCGAATACCCATCTGCATCAGAGTCGATAGTTGCATCTGAGGGATCGTAAGGGTCAAGCCCGAAGTAATATTCCCAACCGCTCCACATCGAGTCACCGTCCTGGTCTTGATGATATACCTCACTTCCATCGAGCCATAGGTCTCCATCCGTGTCGTTTAGGATTGGATGCGTCCCGTTCTGATATTCCTCATAGTTGGTGTAGTTCCCCAGATCGCTGTAGAAGATAGCGCCGGCGGGGGACGAAGGGTCGATGTGGCACGCAGAATTCTGCGGGTCGTTCCATCCAGGGCAATATTTGTTCATCAAGTGCATTACATTCAGGCCATCTGAGTCCAAGTCTTCTGAGCCATCATTTATGCCGTCCCCGTCGGAATCAAACATCTTCGGATCCAACGGGCCACGCTCGGTAATCGAGAGTGTTACGTTCCCGTAGGTCACGGCAAATTCATTGTAGATAACCTCCCATCCATCTGGTAGTAGGTCCCCGTCTGTATCGACCTTAACCGGATTCGTATCCCACCTTGTCGGGATCTCCATTAAGTTGGTCAAGGAATCATTGTCAGCATCAAAGGATGAGTCGGGAAGACTGCCGAAACTTGGGTCAAGGGCCCACCTTCCACTGTCTGGAATCGTAAACCCAGTAAGGTTGAGTTCTGAGAAAGAGTAGCTTGGGTTCAATACACCGTCCCCATCAGGATCCCCGGAAGATGAGAATCCTTGTAGGTAGTTGTCCCAAATCCATCCGCCAGCACCCCTTCCACATTCGATCATAGACGTACATCCGGGCGGAAGCCAATTATCTGGGGCTATCCAAAGGCTGTGACTGACAGTATCGTCCTCTACTGAGGTGATTTGCATTTCCCATCCGTCAGGTTGCAAGTCACCGTCTGTATCAGGATCAAGAGGGTTGGTTGCAGATTGCCATGGCCGGGGGATGTTAAGGACCTCGAATCCGTCCTTCAGATCATCATCGTCACTGTCTATATCTGATGCGTTGGTGACGTATTGATCCTCACCCGATATTACCTCCTCCCTATCGTCGAGTCCATCGTTATCGGTGTCCATTCTGGAGGCGTTTGTGAAGTACGTAGAGCCATTCCATTGGAATCCATCCATGGCTTCTGTAAAATCCTCTATTCCGTCACTGTCAGTATCCCTATCAGTGGCATTTGTGTAAGTCGTGTAGTACTCCACGGAATCGGATAGTCCATCAGAGTCTGAGTCAAAAACGCCTGGATCGCTTCGAACCTTTATGTCCCGAGCGGTGCCATCAACAATTCTGATTGTCCAGCCAATTACCTCAATGCCATCGATTAGTCCGTCACCGTCGGTGTCAGGGTTCATTGGATTGGTTGACCTGCCGTCTACAATTCCGTCCTTGTTCAGGTCCCTCGCCTCGTACTCGTCCAGATTGGTTAGTCTCTCATGGCTCTCCACTATGGTCATCAATGACTGGCTTCTTCGTTCCACCTCGTCACCCACCTCTATCTGAATGTCATAGACGTAGCCGTCCTGATGTGCCTTTAATGGCACATTAATGTATGCAAGGTCTTGTACAGTTCTGATCCACATCAAAGTCTGATTTTTCTGTACGAAATCCCCAATTTCAACCGAAACAGACTGAATCGTGGAAACTCCTACCAGGTCTTTGTAGTATACTGACCCATCTCCGTCGGCATCGAAACCATCCATGTCAGGGTCTTCGATTCCGTTCATTCCGTCCCTTGGGTTGATCCCGTTGAGATGCTCCCAACCGTCTGGCATATGATCTCCATCGGTGTCGCTTGAGGATGGGCTGGTGAAATTAGTCGCCCCCCATGTGTAGGCGACCTCATACTCCTGTAGGTTGCTCAGGCCATCCTGATCGGGGTCTCCAAAGGCGTCTGTCGCGCTAAGTGGGTCTAGCGTATCATCATAACAGTACTCAAATCCATCCGGCATCCCGTCGCCATCAGTATCCCAATCGCTGGGACCGTTATACTTTCCATCTCCATCCATGTCCTCTGTGAACCATGTCATGTCATCTGAGTCCTGCATCATCGAAGTGTAAGGTGCATCTTTCGTCACAACGGAGAATGTATACCTCCCACAATGGACATCCAGATATTGTATGCCATAGGCGACCTCAACTCGATCTGGTATCAGATCGTTGTCACTGTCATCAGAGAGGGGGTTTGTAGAGTACGATTCCTCGATATAGTTGGGTAGTGTGTCTCCACCGGAGGCTTCGAGATCGAGTACGGCATCGCAAGAGTGCTCTCCGAATGGGCCCATTGCGAGATCTTGCCAATCCGCTAATCCTATGGCTTGTTGAATCTCAGCCTCTTTCGTGGGAGTCAGTAGCGGACAATCCCAATTTGGACTCAGGGGATCCAACAGCGTGAAGGGTTCCGAACCTGATGCGGTGACCTCGATTGAGTACATGGATTCCCAGAGGTCGTTGAGGCCGTCCCCATCGGAGTCACTGACACTCGGATTGGTTCCAATCGCAGCTTCTTCGATGTTTGTCAGTCCGTCCCTATCCGGATCTCCGTTTGGGCCATTGTCTGGGTCTGGGAATGTTTCATTTTGTTCACCTCCATCAGCCCCGGGATCGGGGTTTTCAAAGTCAATCTCTGTGATTTGAGCCTCGCCGCTATCTAACGGATCTAGGCCATTATCTATTTCCCACCCGTCATCCAGCCCATCTCCATCCGTATCGGCCAATTGCCAGTTTGTGCCATAGAGGGTTTGCTCCATCCTGTCTGGAATTCCGTCATTGTCAAAGTCCTGGCCAGTCATCTGTGTTTCAGACTCGTCGAGGAATATATCGTCAGCGGCAGGCTCATAGTATCCCACGGATTGACTTGTGCTCAGCATAGCATCGACAACCGTGTATAAGCCTGCGAGGCACAAGGTAGCGACTATCGCTGCGATGGCATATTGGTTGTGATTTAGTCGCATTGCATCCACCCTCCGCGTTGAGGCTACTAGTATTGCGTTGTGCCCCGGATATAACCGTTGGGCGTAGCAGGGCGGATCGACCTCATTGCGTCATATCGAATTTAACCGATGTATTGTCGTCCATAATTTTCCACTCAGGGTAGATTTTTTTGCCTGTTGTTCGATGAATGCAGCCCATCAATAATCCAGCAACAATACATGGATTGGCATCGCTTTTCACGGCAAATATCAGACTATCCTCAGAGGCCTGAATGTGGTGTATTTTACCGAAGCCCCATCTTGAAAAATACAGAGAACTGACCTGCTCCCAGGATTCTTCGTTCTCGATGAACACCAATTCACCTGATTCCACGAATGCTGTCGAGACTGCAGTGCAGAGGCTCATTTCCCACGCGTTTTTGTCGTGATTGTCGGCGATTTTAGCCAGAGAAGTTGATGCTAGTTCCCAATGATCAAAAAGTCTGATTGGGACTACACAATAATTCTGACCAAGGCGTCGGATGCCCCCTTGCTTTCCAAATTCCAATCCATCTATGTATAGCGGTGTGAGAATACCCACGGGAGTGTAGTTGTCCACTTTCGGCGGTGGAAATGTGTCGTTAGGGATCCTCTCTTTGACCTGAATGCTCAAAAATGCTGTACGCTGGCTTTGGGTCTCTACGCCCACTCTTATGGGGTTCCCGATTGCAAACTCGAGAGCCGCTGCGAAGTTTCCGGCTGCAATGGGTGTAGGAACTGTCGTCTCTACGACATACTTGCTTAATGCGCCATCAACGATAATCGATGCGTCGTAATGACCCTCATCTCTCCAGAATCTATCAAAACCCTTCCATTTTTCGGGATCATCCCCCTTCCAGGAGAACACGGACTGTTCAAGAGTTTCCCGCCATTCGTCCGAAGCCGCAAAGCGAAGTGTCCTCAAAACATCCGGCCCAAGTTGGGTTGCCATATTGTCGGCTAAGGAAACTAAAAAATCTGATTTCATGATTATAACCGGGGAGTTTCCTCGTTCTGAATCTAGGATGGATCCGTAGTGTGTGGATCTAAACCGATCCTCGCCTTGCAACCGTCGATTTGGGAATAGTTTCCAGAGGAGGTTCATCAACGGGACCTCACGAACCTGTCTATACGGTCGAATGCCTCATTGAGGAGTTCTTCGGGGGCTAACGCCACGAGACGAAAGTGGCCCGATCCGTATTGAGGGGAAAATCCAGATCCATGCACCACGAGTACATGTTCCTCGTGAAGTAGATCTAACACGAATTTCTTGTCAGAGCCGTACTTCAACGGGTTCTCTATCTTGGGGAAGAGGTAGAATGCCCCTCCGGGTTTATTGCAACTCAATCCCTCTATTCTCTCTATTCTATTCATGCACAGCTCAACCTTTCTCTTGATGGTGCTAAGTCGCTCCTTCAGCCAAAGGCGATCGTGCTCTAACCCAGCCAGATAGCCATATTGAGCGGGTGTGGAAGCACACAGCCGACTCCTAAGGATTCTCTCGACGCCATCCCGTGGGGCTCCAAGTGACCCTCTCGGGTCAAAGAATGCCATGTAGCCGATTCTCCAACCCGGGGCGAAATGAACTTTGGAAACTCCATTCAACGTCACAACAGGGACCTCATCTGATAGAGATGCTACTGACCTCTGATCTCCGGAAAAGTCGAGCGCATCATAGATCTCGTCTGCAATGACTGTGCAGTTTGGCCAGTCTCTCGCGATGCTCAAGACCTCCTTGATGGTTGAGGGCTTGGCTACATTGCCAGTAGGGTTATTTGGGTTCACAATTACGATAAATTTGACGCTGTCATTCATTTTTCTGCGGATGTCGTCAGTATCTATGGCCCAGCCCTGATCCGAGTCGAGTGCGTATTCGACGGTCTTGGCACCGTACATCTGAGGATATGCCATGTATGGGGGGTAATGTGGGCCGGGTGCCAGGATAGTATCGCCCTGTTCAAGGAATGCTGCAAACAACACTTGCAGTGCCTCTGTGACTCCGTGAGTGACATAGACGTCATCAGATCTGCAGTCCCAGCCTTTTGATTGCTCATCCTTGGCGATTGCCTCCCTCAGATCCTCAATTCCGTACGAGGGGCCGTATCCGTTGTCCTGCCTCTCCAGCGCCTGTTTGAAGGCGTCCACCATGTGGCTAGGCGTGGGGAGGCCAGGGTATGACAAGGGATCTCCAATATTCAACTTGATCAGATCGTGCCCCTTTCTTTCCAGCTCCATCGCTGGAACCACTACGTCTCGAATAGCATACTCGATTGACGAGGCCCTCCTTGATGCGGGGATGCCGTTCATGATCTCCCGTTGGATAGCAGGCTCATGAAGGCGCCGATTTTAGACGCCAAGTTCAGATCTTGCAATATCCATTGAAGCTTCTATGCCTTCTGGGTGGCTGCCGCTGGCCTGTGCCATCGTTGGCCTTCCTCCTCCACTGCCCTTGATTTCGGGGGCCATGACCTCCACAATCTTGGAGGCGTCATGCCGTTGTGAAGCAATGGAATTCTCGGTTATTGCGACTACGATTTTTGCGCCCCCTGTTTTGCTCGCCAAGACTGCAACGGTTGGATCATCAGGATTTCGTGTCAATTCCGCGAGAGTAGACATGAGATCCTTGAAATCCCCCTCCATCTCCATCAAAACATATCTTATTCCGTCTTTTCTTATGGCTGATGACCCGCCTTCCGTCTTTATTCTGGTTAGCTCGGCCCTTAGGTTCTCTATGGCCTTCCTCTGCTCCTTCCACTCATTGAAGAATCGCTCCACTGTCTCTGGCAAGTCCTCTGGCTGTACGCCTAATACACTTGCAGAGGCGCTCAACAATTCAGACTGTCGACGCGAGTGTTCCCTCGCAGCATCCCCTGCCATGATCACCAGACGCTCCACCCCGTCTTGGACTTGACTGGAGCGGACGATCTTTATCTCACCGATTTCAAGGGTATTCGACACATGGGTGCCTCCACAGGCTTGAATGTCATGGCCCTCGACTTCGACCAGCCTTATTCTATCGTGCTTGGGAGGCCCTCCCTGATATATGGAGAACCCATGCTCTTTGTCAGCGTCTGCTCGATCTAGTACGGTTGTCAGAACCTGTCGATTTTCTGTCAGAATGGTATTCGCATGATCCTCGATCTCATCCAATTGATCACGAGTCAGTCGATTGAAGTGGGTGATGTCGAGCCTGGCTAGTTTTTCGCTTTTGTAAGACCCAGCCTGCCAGATATGTGATCCCAGGATTTCCCTTGCAGAACCCCCCACGATGTGGACCGAGGTATGGTGTTGAGAGATTTGGTCTCTGCGAAATTGGTCGATTTTACCGGTTACCGCCCCTTGTGCCAATGGTCTGTCTACTGTGTGGATGATGACACCTTCGTTGATGCCGACATGTAGAACATTAGCGTCCTCCAAGTTGCCCTGATCACATAATTGGCCCCCACTTTCAGGGTAGAATCCAGTTCGATCGAGTATTACAGACCATGAGGGTTCAGAAGAGTTGGCTTGATCACGGATGGGTTCGCAAAGAATGACCTTGGCACTGAATTGCGATAATGTTTGATCTTTATCGAAGAGTCGTTCTGTGGGTTTGAGCTCCGAATAGGCACTACTCGGGTCAATCTTCTTCTGGATCGCCGCATGTTTTGTCCTTGCAGCATTTCTGGCTGCCATTTCGGCAGAAAAGCCTACTCTGATGCTAAGGTTTCTCCAGCCTGCAGATTTGGCTATTGTTAGGGCCATGTCGGGTTGGATTCCCCTCTCCTCAGCCAGTCTGAATAGGATTTCGTCATCTATTGATTTAGCTCCCTTGGGGGTGTGTGCTAACGCTGTACGTACAGCAGATTCCCCCCTTCTGAGCATCGAGTGATACTTCTTCTCTTCCGACTCCAAGATTGAGATTATGACCTTCTGGTCATGAGATAAATTCGCCATGTTTTCCTTCATATGACGACTACCCAATTCGGACAGAGATTCTGTAATTCCCAATTCAGATTTCATCCTGCAGACCCTTCTTGCCAACATTCTAGGCAAGTAACCTGCTTTGGAATTGCTCGGAACCAAGCCGTCGCCTAACATCGAACAAATGGCTTGTAGGTGATCAGGTATCGCGTAGATTAGGGCCAGAGGCTCAGTTATTTTCTTCAGTTGTGAGACAGATATCGGAAATTCTTTTGTGGATATTTTTTCAGCAAGCGAAACATAGAGCTCCTCTGCATCTGTACCTACATCTATGTTCAGTATACCTGCAAGCTTCGATAACTCGCCCAAAAGGTGGTCCGTCTCGTATGGGAGGTCGAGGGAGCGGACCTTTTCATCGAACTTTGTTAGGCTCTTTAGTTCTGACACAGATTCAGGGTACACGGCTTCGTAGATTGTCGGGGTACCAGCGGCAGCCCAGCAGAATCTCTCCAGACCATACCCCGTATCGATTATTTTCTGATTCATCTTTTTGTATCTCAGACCTTTGATAACCACGTCCCCATCTTCGTGTTCCTCCAGATCCATGAATACGAGTGTGGCGAGTTCCAAGCCACCAACAATCACCTCCAGTGCTGCACCTGCATTGCCACCTCCCGACCATGGGTTTTCCACATAGGTGACATCCTCTGGATCAACCCCGAAAGATCCGACCATGAGTTCATCACACAGTCGCACGCAAGCATCTATCCAGTAGTGATATTCACCTTCCTCCTCCCGGTTAAACGCGTGATGGGCCATCATCTCGAACGTCGTGAGGTGCCGGCCGCTGCGGCCAACGGCTGCTACATCGGTCAATCTGATGCAAGGTTGGCTAATCGCCAATGGGTTGGCGGGAGGAGGGGCCCTCCCAGATGTCACATGGGGCTGGAAGTTCGCAATACTCGCGATCGTTAGGTGAATGTCATCTCTCCACCTTGCCACGACAGGGTAGGGCTCTATCCTTGGGTGCCCTTTGGCCTCGAAGAATGAGAGGAATGCCTCTCTCATCTTGTCCTTCAGCTCGCTTCCCTTCTCATTAAAGCCGGAGATTATCGGGGTTCCGATGAATGTGTAGGGATCTTTGTGAGTATCCCCCGATGTGGTTCTGGATGGGTCCCTAGTCCAAAATCTCAGCCCATTGACCTCGCACACTGCGAGCCTGAAGCCGGCCTCGGCCCAGTATGGAATGTCAATCTCACCAAACTCCACACCACTGGCCGCTGTGACCCGCACTTCAAAGCATTTCGGAATTTCTTGAACTACAAGTCGTTTAGCATCTCTCGACCGATGATCATGCGTTGTATCTGACTACTTCCCTCGTAGATCTGTAGGACTTTTGCGCCCCTCATCAGCCTCGCCACTGGGTACTCCTCGGAATATCCATAGCCGCCAAAAATCTGAACTGCGTCGGTCGTCACTTCCATACATGTATCTGCAGAGAATCTCTTGGCGTGAGCTGCACTTTCTGTATTCCTGATGCCATTATCAGCCTCCCATGCAGATTTCAGACATAACAGGCGACTAGCCTCTATCTTGGTCTTCATGTCGGCAAGCATGAATTGGATTGCCTGATGCTGGTGCAATTTTTTCCCAAAGGACATTCTCTCGTTTGAGTAGGAGAGAGCGTGCTCGTAGGCTGCTCTAGAGACGCCCACGGCTTGGGCAGCCACTACCGGCCTCGAGTAATCGAAGGCCTTCATGGCATTCATCCACCCATTGCCTTCGACACCACCGACGAGATTCTCAACAGGGACCCGGACATCGGTAAATGTGATACCTCGGGTATCAGAAGCTCTTTGTCCCATATTGGTTTCTTTTTTGCCAAGTTCTACGCCATCCCACTTTGATTCAACAATGAAGGCACTCATCCCCTTGTACCCCTTGTCCCTGTCTGTGTATGCGAGAACGAAGAACCACTCTGCTTGACCAGCTCCTGTAATCCACATCTTGCTCCCGTTGAGTATGTAATGATCATCTTTGAGAACTGCGTTCGTCTTGATGGACGATACATCGCTTCCAGCCCCGGGTTCAGTCACACAATATGCTGCAATTAGTGGCTTTTCAGCGAGCATCCCTAGATATTTCTTCTTCTGTTCTTCAGTCCCACCGGTTATGATCGGCGCCGCTGTGAGGCCATTGGAGTACTGTGCGGTTCCAAAACCTGGATCACCCCAGGACATTTCCTCCGATACAATTGCCTCTTCTAATACCCCCATCCCTGGCCCGCCATACTCCTCCGGGATGTGGAGGTTGGTCAAGCCTAGCTCATGTGCCTGTTGGATGGCTTGGAGTGGAAATTCGCTTTCATTGTCCCATCTTTCAGCATGTGGCCTTACGTTTTCCCTAGCAAAATCCCTTGCGAGTTCGCGTAGCATTTGCTGTTCCTCCGATAGTTCGAACCCAAGCATGTCTCTGGGCTAGTGTAGGGGGACTTAGTGGTTCCCAGTTCTCGCATACAATCTGTACAGGGCTCTCTGTTTGTCCCGACTAGTTCATCAAGTAATCGACCCTGTCGAAAACATGGGCGCGACTTGGAGGCATCATTTGGCCGAAGATGGCCCCGGCAGGATGAGGATAAGGAAACATGGGAGGATGCTCGCTGATGCAATGATGGTCTCGGAGCCAAACATGCTTGGGGAGGGTATCGACGATCGGTCGCCCCAACAACTGGTCAATACTGCTGAGCTACCCGGCATTGTTGGGGAAGCATGGGCAATGGCAGATTGGCACTTCGGATATGGGTTCCCAATCGGGGGAGTGGTCGCAACATCAGTAGAGTTCGGCGAATCTGGGGGGGGCGTCTCACCGGGTGGCGTGGGTTTCGACATAAATTGTGGCGTGAGGCTGCTTTCAACTGGTTTGAGTGCGGCCTCAACGGACATTCGTGCCGTCATTGACAGCCTTCAGAAATCAGTACCTGCAGGAGCATCCTCGAAAGGAGGGGTTCAATTGAGTTCCTCGAACCTAGACGACATCCTGTCTGGCGGTGCTCAAGCGGCGAGTGAAATGGGGCTTGGTTCGCATGCGGACCTCGACCGGCTAGAGTCGAGGGGTTTTCTCGAAACATCAGAGCGTGCATTAAGTGAACGGGCATTGAAAAGAGGGGGAAAGTCCCTCGGTACCCTAGGTTCCGGCAATCACTTCCTTGAGGTCCAAGTTGTAGATACAGTGCTAGATCCTCATACAGCAGGGGAGTTTGGGCTGACGGAGGGGGACCTCACTGTGATGATACATTCGGGCTCAAGGGGTTTGGGACACCAAGTTTGTAGTGACCACGTGAAGGACATCGAGAGGAATTACAAGCAGGTGGGGTCAAGGTGGGTCTCAGAGCGGTGGGGGTTTGACATCGCTGATAGACAACTTGCTTGTGCGCCTATTCACAGCGTTGAGGGTAGAGCCTACATTGATGCAATGAACTCTGCGGGGAATTTCGCCTTTGCCAATCGCTCGGCTTTGACCCAACGAGTCGAAGAATCATTCAGAGGAGTAGCCTCTATCGATGCAGATATCAAGGTCACATATGATGTAAGCCACAATATCGCGAAATTTGAGACCCATGAAGTACACGGTTCAAATTGCAAATGTTGTGTTCACAGGAAGGGGGCCACAAGAGCGTTCTCTGGGGGGAATCCGGACCTCGCTGATGATTTCCAAGGGATTGGTCAACCGGTTTTGGTCCCAGGCGACATGGGGAGAGCTTCGTGGGTTCTAGCCGGCCCAAAGAAGGGGGAGAATGATGCCTTCTCCTCATCGTGCCACGGTGCGGGCAGGAAATTATCCAGAACTGCAGCCAGGAACACAATAGACCCGGAGGCCTTGGTTAGGGAATTGGAAGGCATGGGGATAATTGTCAGGGCCAAGACTCGCTCCTTGCTCTCTGAAGAGGCGCCAGAGGCATACAAAAATGTGGATGACGTGGTGAGGCTCACTGAATCCGCGGGCTTGGCCAGACCTGTAGCAAGGCTGAGGCCGCTTGGAGTTATCAAAGGCTGATTATTTTGCCCTGTACTCGATCCTCAGGATCTCTTGGTCCTGTAGCACGGTGTCCTCGTAGGTGTCAACTCTCTCACCGTCCAAGGTCACAACAATCTCATGGTCTTGATCCACGACATAATCCAGGATCTGGTTCTCGTTGAATGTCTCGCCCCAAATCAAGAAAAATGATTCCGCGGGGACGTTGTACTCCTTGTCCATCTCAACATGGATCTTACCTGATGCATCATGGGTGTGGACTCCCCTCATTGAACAGCCATCGTGGTTGATACCGACGTTGGCAGGTATCGTAACCTGCTGACCGTTGACCACAATTTCGATTACCGGATGATAATGGACGCCGATGTTGCTATGGTCACCTAAGCAGAAGTCTGCAACCTCTCTTGCATTGTCCGGGGTAGGTGGAGGTGCGATCTCATCGTAGATTACTGCACCAACCAGGACGATGGTGAATGCCGCCGCACCATACATTGCTATCCGTGCCGCGTCCATGCCTTCGGGGAAATATCCCCCATATTGAAACCTCCCCACCAATTCCAGTGGCCATGGGCAATACAGATTACTGGAATGAGGCCATAGGGCACATCTCAAGCAGGGACCCAATCCTTTCTCGGATCGTTGAAGCCTACCCTGAGCCGAAACTCAGCCCTCATGGGGACGTTGTCCGGACCCTAATTAAATCGGTTGTAGGTCAACAAATTTCGGTACAGGCTGCCGATGCGACATGGGAGAGAATGGTCGCTCTCATGGGGAAAGTGGACCCAGGTAGAATCTACGAAACCGACATAATGAGTCTACGGGGCTGTGGCCTTTCCATGCGAAAAGCAGAGTACATTTCAGGCATAGCCGAGATGTGGGAGCGTGGGGCTCTGAATGTGAATTGGGACGAGCTAGAGGAGTCTGAGGTCAGAGATAGGTTGCTCCCAATCAGGGGCGTTGGCCCATGGACGGTGGACATGGTCCTGATTTTCTCACTCGGATTTCAGGACGTGCTACCACTCGGGGATGTAGGCCTTCTTAGGGCCGTTGAAAACAACTATTCAGGCGGGAAGAAGCTCACGTTGGAAGAGGTCCGGGGGATAGCAGATCAATGGAGGCCCTATCGAACAGTCGCCACATGGTACCTATGGAGGACTATCGACGCTGAACCAGTAAACTACTGATCACATCGAGTAGCCGCGAGGGATTCCCTCGACCCCCGTTGGCCTGAGTGCTTGATCGGAGCCGTCCGACTCCTCCATGATCACAGTCAACAGGGTGTGTACCAGCCTACGCAGATCTTCTACCTCTTTCTTCAATTCCACTACTTCTTCCATCCCAATCCCATCTGGAACGAGTCCGTTCCGTTTACCAGATCGCGACTTCTAGGCTATAAACAAGCCCGTAGTTCATGATTCAAGATAGCGAATTGAGGCATTGTCTCGATTCTGCGAGATCAAGTGACTTAATCCTCGTAATCCTCTTCGTAGTCTTCGTACTCATCGTCCTCGTAGTAGTCATCATCTCTGTTGTTTGACGCCGTTCTAACCATGTAAGCCCCAACTGCGAGTGTGATGGCAGCAACGAACCCTATGATAGTCCACACCAACATTGAATCACCGGAAGATACGGCATCAACGTCAGCCGATGAGACTATCATCCCGTCCACTGGGTACGCGAGGTTTTCGAAATCCCCTGAATCAATGACGTACAATACTGGAACACCAGGCAGACTTGGTTCGTAAACAAACTCAACGACGACGCTGGTGGCGCTCGCCTCCAGAGTGACCTCTACATTGTCTGCGGGAGGAGATTGGGCCCATTCGTCCCCGCCTTTACTCTCCCAGAGGGACAAAGAGAGTGTCCCTTCTCTCTTGCCAAGATTGGACCAGAATGTCTTCATCGTGACTCTCTGACCGGGGAGTGGCTTGTCGGTTGGGTCAAACACTGTGTTCGTCAGGGTCGGCAAGAACTCCATGATTCTGATGTCGACCCTCTTCGGAAGTGCCTCGCTACCGAGGCCGTTCACAGAATTTCCTGCTCTATCCGTGGAGACGACCCAAAACTCAGCAAAGTCGCCATCTATCAGTTTGGTCGTGAGGGATTGAGTCATGTCCAATTCTCCTTGGTATATGTCGAACTGGACTTGGTCAGCGATCAGCGGCAGTGTACCAAAACTGACTGGGCTGATCACGCTCCCACCCCTCTTGAAGACCCATGCGACTTGTATGTCTCCAGCCTGCATGCCCACCGCGTCATTGATCTGCAGCGTCACCTTGACCCTGTTCATTAGATCGGACTCCTCGACTGACAAGGAGCTATCAGGATAGGCGGTCTGGTCGAATAGAATCGTCGGTGCCGCAGAATCCACCGTTATGGAGATGTCATTATTCTCGAAGGACCCACTTGACCCAGGTGTGTCTGTGACCGTTGTGACTATTTCCATCACAGGATAAACCGGTGGTCTGTCCGGGAGGGATAACTCGACCTCCCACACACCTGCCTCCCCTACAGTCGACGAAGCGCTGACACGAGTAGAGCCATAGATGAAGTGCACCTCGACCATCATACCCAGCGGGTCCATCGTGAAAGGCTCGCCTGATCCTGAGTGTACTAGTGTTCCGTTCACCTTGAAAGAGTCCCCCTTCATCAAGTAAATTCCAATATCATCACTCTCTCCAATGGGGAGGGTTAGGTCCTGTGCAGAGGTAGGGATGGCCTCCAATTGGTTGTCAAGCTCCCACGAGAGGGTGGTCAACAGTGAGGATTCCGCTATGACTTGAAGGTCGTCCGTGATTCTGACTCTCGGACTACACTGCGAGTCCCCGGGAGACCATGGGAAGTCCCAGCTCAATGCAAAGTCCATCTGAATCTCCAATATCGATTCTGACTGTTGCGGGATGGCCCTTGCCTCTATCAGATCGACGTGGGAGTCTGGAGGTGAGGAAAGTATCATTTCCGCTGGGTTCCAATGCATCTTTCCAAGGCCTGTTGGCCCATCGTCGCAAAGCATGACATCGATTCCATCAAGCGTCATTATTCCATTCGGCTCGTCGATCAGCATCTTGAAAGTATGCAATGAACCTGGCAAGAGATACCCCTCCGCTCTGTTCAAAGAGTATCCCGAGGTGATTATCTGTGTCTCGATGTCTTCTGCCACCAACACAGTGGCCCATGCTTCCTCAGCCCCAGGGCCACCTCCTGTACCACCAGACTGGTATGTTCTTCCTGACCAATCTGTGCCCTCAATATACATGTAGACTGGGCTATTGAACGGCACACCCGTTAGGTCGATATCGTTGAAGTTCAATTGCTCCTCGCCTGAGAACCCGATGGAGAGTGGCATGGTCATGGAGCTGTACTCTGATGGATCAGGGACCCCATCCATGTTAGCATCATCCATGACTGCGCGCCAGTATCGAAGCGTGGCATTTGATGCCCTAGCATCGGAATCAGACACCGTGACATAGACGGACAGTGGCATATCCGGGCTCACAATCTTTCCAGCCGCATTCTGGAAACCCAGTGGTGTTAGGATCTGAATTGGGCCTGCGATGGGGGGTTCGTCATCCACTACTGCATTGATTACAGGCGGATCTATGGTCAAATCCTCTCCACCCATTGCTTGACCAGCTGGACCTATTCTGTCGATGGTGGGTGTCAGGGAAATCAAGTTGATCCCACTCGGGATGGTGACCTGTCCATGGAATGCCCCGTTTTCATCAGAGACCAACGGTAAGATCGTTCCAGACAAGTTTACAGATACACCAAAATCCTGTGAATCTGGCCTGAGATCGGGGGATCCCTCAAACCTAACGGCCCCCTCTATGAAGAGATTGTTGCCGGGATCCACGGGGAATGGGTACATCGACGAAAATTGGTCTGACACCAGGTTCCCCAGATGATTTGTGACCGAAAATGAGTCGATCTCAAGATCGTTCTCGTACGCAGACCTCCCTCCGACGCCGCTTGACGATTCAGCACTCCATCGAACGTCGCCGTTGGAGTCTATGGCACTGGAAGTCCAGGATATTGTCGATACATCGTCAGGCCCCCAGGAAGCCGCAAGCGACCAATCGACCCTCAATGTCTCCCTGCCGTCAGGGTAGGTGACGACTTGAACCGCAGAATTCTCTGGAACTAACGCTATGCCGGGAAGACCGTCCCCATAATTCTGGAATACTGTGGAGGCTGCATCGGACCAATCGCCGTCATTGGATGTCGCGGTATATGTCGCCAGACCACCTTCAGTCCGACCTATTAGCCGTATCGAGGAAATCTGACTGTTGTCATAGAGATGGCTGTGTTCTGTGGTCAATACGAAGTGATCCGCCCGTGGGACAAAGGAGTTCGGCGGGTTGAATGGGTAGTTCGTCGTGATATAGTCATAATAAGCACCGCCGCCGATGGACAGCATCCCTCCATCAGAGGCAAACGTGACTGGAATATCGGTGTTCGAAGAGTTCGATTGGATTTCTGATATCGATTCTGTTACAACGTCCTGGAGGGCTGAGACATTTTCTTTGAGGTAATACGACAGTCCGAGGGTGGATATCGAAATAGTCTGGCTAAGACTTGATGAAACCTCGAAGGTGACCTCCTTCCACTCACGTCCGGTTCCAGCATCGGTGATCGTGGGTTGCAAAGCATTGGCCGCTGATATCATTTGACCAGTGAGGTGGATGAAATCGGGACCATCGCCGGAGATTCCAGTTGTTTTCGACGCTGAGCCAATAGATATGGTCACGGGGGAATCGAGTGAATCGGACCCGACTGGAGAAACGGCGATGAATCCAGCTGCGAGCCAAGAGGTTGAATCCACGCTTGGGTCCGTGGATGAGCCCCCGGGAATGAGAGCGGAGATGACCGAAGGTGCAGACTGGCCCAATGCCAATGTGGTACTTCTGTGTTGAGAATCACCGTGAAGTAGCGACTGCCATCCGAGGTGGCCATAACTCAATCCGAATGGGAATGACCAATCATCCTCGCCGTCGGACCCCAAGTCAACTGTCGGAGTACGAGCAGGCTCCGCGAACTTAGCGGAGATGTTGAGTTGATTTATGCTACCTACTGGCGATAATGAAATCGAGGCCTCGAAACCGGGTTGTGACCATGGGAATTCGACAATTCCCCCCGTTGTGGATTGTGGGCCGATTATTCCTCCGTTCGCGTCTTTGAATGTGACTGAGACCCCAGAATAGTCCCCTGTGACTGAGAGCGCCTTTATCGGTCTAGAAGATGTAAGGAAATCTGAACTTATGGTCCCTGCTATCCCTGAAGTGATTATCTGTCCGTTCTCGACGACTACGCTTGGGCTGAAATCCCAGCCGTTACCCTCTGCCGATGCTGCTGAGAGTGTTCTAAATCCATCTACCCGGAGTGACTTGATGGAAGGAGTCAGGCTGGAATTAGTAGTTTCCAGGTGTAGTTGGATGCTTATCGAGGGGTTCTCGCTATGATCCAGCCCTGCCAGAGACAAGGGCAGGGACCGCATTCGATAACCGTCGATCGGAGTCATTGTAGTCGAGTCGATGATGGTAGCGAGTACTCTGGTCTCATCTGGTATCTCTGCATCGACGTCAACATACCCCAAATTGAAAGAATCATGACTCGAGATGTCCATTGATGGGCTCAACCACGAGCCATTAGAACTGTAATTAGGAATTAGAATTCCGAAGTCATCGAGGTAGAAGCCCTCGAAATCATCGGTCGCCCATGTCGAGCTTTGACAGCAAGTGTCTGACCTGAACCAGAATCTAAATGTCATCGAGTCACCGCCCCATTGATCCAGTGGAGCTTCTCTCATTGACATGGTGCTGAGGCCACAATCGTCGTCGATCCACACCTCATTGTTCCCGAATGGGTTATTCCATGTTGATGATTTCGTTCCGTCATACCAACCTGGAATGGAGGGTTGGAAATATTGCCAACCGCCATTGTTCACCTTGTACTGCAGTACAGCGCCATCACCGTCAAAGGAATCCATGCAAGCCCATTTTGCAAACTGCAGGGTCGCGCCAGAGGGTGGTATGTCATATTGAGGAGATTGGAGGTATCCGTTCCAATTATCCGAGTACTCTCCTGTGAGACCCGTTCCATAGAGGTAGGGGAAGCTCTTGGGCTCAGAGAGCGTCAAGGATGAGCCTGGGAATCCATAGTCCCATGTTGTGGCACCCGTGCTACCCGAATGGCTCCATCCGCTGGCATGTTCGGTCAATGGTGGAGTTGCGAACGAGTTTTCGAAACCCAGCTTCTGATCCACCCTGCCTCCAAATCTCTGTATGTGGCCCCAATCATCGAATGGGCCGCCGAAGGATGACGCTGGTGGAGTGGCTGCGTAGTGGAAGAATGTGGTGGAGGTGGACAAATCGTCAGACCAGAGGACAGCGGTCCCAGGGGTAACAAGTGAGATATCCGTCAGGAACACTCCCTCAAAGTTATCCTGAGGCGATCCGTAGGTCACTGAGCCGTCAGTGTCTACGATTATCCTTAGATGGACCGTGTTTAGGTTGAGGAACTGGGCTGGTATGCTGAACTCCTGAATTACCAAACCTCCACTCTGATCACCTGTATTTCCGGGGATCGCCCCCGCCCTATCGTCGCAATTCTGGGAGGTTGCGGTACCAGTTGATGATATGTCTGTCCAAGTCAGATTATTTGTCGAAAGCTCGACGCAGTAATTGTCGAACGAGCTACCCTCCAGGTCATACTCCACGTTCAGCCTAATCTTTGAGGATGAGGTTGCGCCCTGGGTGCTAATTTGGGTCTGGAGTGCTCCATATGCATTGTTGGAGTAGCCGCATGTCGTGCCGGCAGCAGATGAGCACCCATGATGCCAGCCCCCGTCGGTTCCCCCAGCATTGACGTAGGAGATGTTGTCTAGATACCAGCCGGGCCTGAGGTTCTGGGCGGATGGGTGTGTCCACAGCCTGAACCTAAATTGGATCTGGTCTGACTCTGATATTCCGGGGATTGTTGTGAGATCAATCTCATCTGAGGTCCAGCCACTGTGGGTAGAAGATGCGAAAACTGGCAGCGCACCTGATGGTTGGCCACTGACATCCGGGCCGTCAGGAGACAGCGTGCTGGGGTATCCCGCGGCGGGTTCGACGAAGGTCCAGTCCCCCCAACTTCCATTGAGGAGCCTGTACTCCAACCAGGCTCCGTCTCCTCCTCCGAGGGAAGTGCTGTCGACGTGGTACCAATGCTCAAACGAAAGGTAATACCCAATCTGGAGGTCACTCGATGGTACGTCCAGAGGAGGGAGGAATAGTGAGGTATCCGTTCCGGCTGGGACTGGGCTTCCAGGAAGCGTTGCAGCCATTACTTTGCCCTCAGCAGCGCGTGCTGGGACCACACCATGGGAAAGGTTCCTCTGATCGAGGTATACTGTACCTCCTATTGTATCAGCCAAAACAGATGACCAGTGGTCAATATCCGGGTTGTGGCACAGGGTCAGATTCTGTGTTATCTCCGTGGAGTCCAATACTCCGTCATTGTCTAGGTCCTGCCCAAGATCGATGATGTGGCCTCCTTCAATGCATACGGCACCATCCGCTGAGTTTGGATTGTCATTTGCAAGCCAATTGAATGATCCCCCCAAGCCAGGGGTGATGACTCCTCCAGTCCCTGTGCCAGAAAGGACGATCGTGGGAAGAGAGGTATACCCGGTTCCCAGAGTCTCGATTTCTGCAACCGCGAGATGGCCTGTCGAATTCAATGTCACAGAGATGTCAGCCTGCCTGCCGGAGGATCCCGTATTGTCCAATGTTAGGACGTGATCTGTCGTATAATTGGAGCCATGGCTTGTCAGTACTATGCCTGTGATTGCCCCTGCGCTGTCCACCGATGTAGCAGTGACGGTGGCCCCCGATCCAGGGCAATCCCTACCGCATGCGACGTTGAACACAGTGCCGTTGGCATACCCTGAACCTCCAGAAATTAGAGATGCTGATCCGATTCCTCGGCCAGAGAGGTAAGTTCCACTGAAGCCGGACCCCCCTCCACCGGATGCTGAAAGGTTGCCATCCCCGTATCCGGATCCGATGGAGGTTATGTTTAGCGATGTGACGCTAGTATCCATTCCCGAAGAAGGGCAATACTCAGTGGAGGTGGATATTTCTTGGGCGTCCAAGTTTCCGTCTGAGTCAAAGTCATGGCCATAGGAAATCACGACAGAGGACTGGTTCCCACACCCCTGGCTTGATGAAAATTCTTGGATATTGTAGACACTCAAGACCCCTGGCGAGTGGTAGTATCCAGAAGGCATCTCTATTGTGTAATTCCCATCGTCGAAATCCTCGACGATCGATACTGTGAAATCATCAGTCAGTATGATTTCGCCGCGTGAACTGAATGATGTTCCACTCAATATTCCTTGGTCCAACCCGTCATCTACTGACCATGAAAGAAGGTCTTCCCTCGACTGGGCGTTTTCATCGTTTGATATCTCTACCCAACTGTCTAGCACCGTCGCATTCGTGGGGACTCTGAAGGCAGTGAATTCTGAACCATCTTGGGTTGGCTTCACAGCATCTGGCCCCCTCCAATCAGACACATTCGCTTGTGTTGTAGGAAGCAGAAGCATAAGCGCCGTCATTAGGAGTGCTCGTCTGACATTCACGCGGTACATGGGGCGGAGAGGAGTGGTAGGATTATCAATTCTGCGAAAGACAGTTCGACAACTTGGAGCCACTGGGGGGAATTGAACCCCCGACCTTCGCCTTACCAAGGCGACGCTATACCCCTAAGCCACAGTGGCGGTGGTTCCGGGGCCCATGTGGTTGATTTAATCGCTGCGTAACCATGAGGTTGCTCATCAACAGACTCAAACCCCATCGCCAACTCGGAGAGGTAAAGCCGAGGTCGCATAGCCTGGTATTGCGCATGACTGGAAATCATGTGGGATTTTCCCTCCGGAGTTCAAATCTCCGTCTCGGCGCCAAAACATGCCCTTGGCGGGTACTTGGATACAATATTTCCAAATGGTCGTGCGACTCCAAAGTAGCATGGAAGGCGAAGCGGAGGCTCTCTCGGCCGGAGTTTCTCCTGATGAAATTAAGGGGGCGGTGGATTCCATAGCCAGGCTTACAGACATCCCATTTCCAACTGATTTTTCCGCGAAAATCCCTGCACTGTCACTTGTCGATGCCACACTGAGGCAAATTGTATTCAACTGGAAGGCAGCGAAAGCGACTTTGGATTTCACACACCTCGCTCCAATGATTCTTGCCTTCATGGCACTGTTGTTGGGCTCTTGGGACTTGGGAAGTGGTGAGCTCTCGGGGGGCGGGGACTACAACAGGGGAGGGATTTTTGGTTCTGAAAGCGGTTTTCTGCGGGTGTCGGGAGGAGCCTTAATTCTCTCCTTCCTTTCACTTTTCTTATCTGTGGCGGCATATGTTCTGCTGATCTCCATATTCCCGCTTATGCGTGAGAACTTGCTCTACTTGATTTTCGGTGTATTGGCTGTAGAATACGGCCATATTGCTAGCCATGCCAGTGACCCCTATTTTCCAATTGGGTCAGAGCCAAGTGCCTGGGTTGGTCTCTTGGTATCCAACCTCATCATGTTGTTCATCGCACTAGGAGTGGTCCGCAGGTCGGTCATGGAAACTAGGGATTTCCACGTCGAAGTAATGCACATGCACCCGGACCCAAGAAAGATGAGGAGCGCCAAGGAAGATCATAGCCTGTTGTTATGGAACGTATCTCTAGTGCTTTGGCTTGTCTTCCTTAACCTGAGTTCATGGGCAGGCTCCCATTCAATAGCAAGGCCTCCCCCGATCGGAGCCGATCTAGGAGGACTGGTTTTCCTGCACATTGCCAGTGGTGCAATGGCCTTCTTTTTCCTCATGCACCTATCCTGGTACCCACAGTTTATGATGGGGGATTCCAGTGGCGGTATTCAATCTAGGTTGTCCAGACTATTGTCAGAAGGGCAAGATTCTACCGAGCGAGTGCACGAAGTGGGGAAATGTCCGGATTGTGGTGTGTCCAGCGCTGCATCGATGGATGAGAATGGCAATATTACTGTGCTCTGCACAGAGAATGACTGTGGGGGACGGGGAGAAGCTGGGGGAGAATGTCCTGAGTGCCTAGGTACCTTGGATGATCATCTGTCATGTGGTTCATGCGGGGCTAGGACCCATGTCAGAGCCCACTTCTTTTCTCAAGGAGAGTTGTGGTAAAGCAATTCATGGGGGTTGAATTTTTGGTTCAGGTTGATCTTAGCGAAGGTGACCGCGAAAATATCGGCCCATTGGAGGAGTCATTTACCGAGCCAAAGGCGTCGTCTGCTTTCCCCTACCTCATCACTGCGATTTCTACGCTCATCACAGCCCTGTCAATCTCAATTCTGGCACTGTGGCTATTGAGTGATGAGAATGTCATCTTTGGGGGGCCGCCCTCAACTTTAGTCGCATGGCAGGAAGACTATGAGAGAATGACTGGCATGAACGATATTCCCTCCAACTTGGATGGAACCGGAGTGGTCATCTGTGTGGTTGACTCTGGTATAGACTTGGACCATCCCGGTCTCGATAATGTAGAAATTATTGGATGGTTTGATGCGGTGAATGGAGAATCAGCCCCCTACGACGATCAGGGGCACGGGACTGCGATGGTGGGAATTATTTCTGCCAGAGAAGGTATTGGAGGCATCTCGACGGGATCCGACCTGCTCGTGGCGAAGGGGATTGACGAAAGTGGCACCGGCACTGACGAGGGGATCGCGCAAGCTGTTGATTGGTGTGTCGAGAGTGGTGCGGATATTATTTCCCTCAGTCTTGGCGGGGATCAAGGCCCGGGCCTGGCCGGACTTACCCTTGACGTGCTTGAGGCGTCTGTTCAGGATGCCCTTGATGAAGGCGTTTTCGTCGTAGCTGCTGCTGGTAACGACGGTACCAACGACGATGGTGATGTTGCCTCTCCCGGATCTGTGTCCGATGTTATTTGCGTGGGTGGTGTCAATAGGAATGGAGATGTATGGTCTGGTAGTTCGAGGGGTGACAACAATGGAAGGTTGTGGCCAAACCCTATCTTGCCACGCCAAGATCCGGACAGAAAGCCAGAATTGATTGCCCCTGCATCGGAAGTTCCGATCCTGCTATCCAATGCAGGCAGTTGGTACGGGTACTCCAGTGGTACCTCAGCAGCAACTGCATGGGTCTCAGGCATCATTGCCCTAGCGATCCAGAACGAGCCGCACCTAGCTAGATCGGGGGATAGGAACAACATCGAGGAGTTGAAACAGAGGATCGCTGAAAACTCGATACCGAAGGAAGGTCAAACGGGACACGATGACCGATTTGGCTACGGTATCCTCTACGCCCCGGGACTTATTGGTGGCGAGGCCTCAACAGCCGAGGTTGGAGCACATATTGTGGTCGAGGGGCAGGGTCATGGTCCGATCATCACCACCAAGGTAGCCCCAGATAATTCCACGAAAGCAGATTTGAATCCCCGGTCGCCGGCTTCTCGAACTATCCGCATCCAGTCGTTGAATGCATCTACCCTCTCTTGAGCAGGGGTCGTCGGCTTACCCGGTGGAAATTCCCCAACGTCACCTGTCGGCACCTCCGGCTCCAGTATTAGTATGACGCCGTCTCTTTCAACTAGATCTAGGGCGGCCCTAAGGCTAGAAGGCCTCTCCGTTTCTGGAACATCAATCACAATCAACCCAGTCGGTGATGGCAAAGGTGCCTTGTTGATGGAGGCGCTTTCAATGGATGCTGATGCAGCATTCCATGCGGATGTCTCGGCAACCAACTCACTCCATGGGGTGCCGATAACTGTGGCCCATGAACTTGCATCGTACCTTCTGATGAGTCTATCGAGAATCACCCCAAACTTCCCGCCCTCTTCAATTATCCTAAATGACCTGGGATGTTTTCCCTCGCCCGCAGCCCATGCATCCAGTAACCAAGCAGCGAGGTGGCCGATTCCACCTCCGACCAACACGGCATTTTCCGGTCTCACCCTCAGGGATATGTCTCGAATCCTTGCTCTGAGCCCCCTTGGAAGTATTGGGAGGTCCATGTGGAACATTTGTTGGCCAATATTCGCAGCGATCTGCGGCTCATTTTCAGTGAAATCCTCATTTTCTTTCACCAGTTCTGCGAGGACATCTGCATCGTCCCTCATCGGCAGTATTCCGCCACCGGCCGCCATGGAGTGCTAATTCCAAGTGTTAGATATCAACAATCCCTTTCCATCGGTTTCAAAAATACCTCCTGCTCGCAGCCATTATCATGGATGGTCAAGAACAGTTCGGCAACTACGAGATCGTTTGTGATGGCTGTGAAGAGGTCACGACTCATGAGATATTGAAGGAAAAAGAGCTGGCAGGCGGAGCAGATTTACTCCTAAGGTGTGTGAATTGCGGGCTAGTGCGACTAGAAAAGGTCCGCCGGGGAAAAATCGTGGAAATCCCCATTACCCTTTCAGACGGTGACAAATCGTCCTTCCAGAAAGTAGAGTCTGATCATGACGAGAGGATTAACCTAGGAGACAGATTTGAACACTCAGAATCTCATTGGGAAATTACCCGCATCGAAGATGCTAATGGAAGGAGCGAAAAATCCCTAAATGCAGATTTGATCAAAAGGGCCTGGGCCACCCGAGTTGATAGGGTCATCATCCCCCTTACAATGACCGACGGAGAGTCGAGTCGATCCTCATCCATCGAATGTGCTCCGGATGAAATTTTTTCCTGTGAGAGCCTAATCGAGGTGGATGGAGAAATCTGGAGGATAAGGGCCATTCACACCGGAAAGGGACGGACGCTAGGAGGGCGCCGGGTGGCGGAGCAGATCAGGAGAATCTACCTGCACCCTGAGTAAAACTACCTCCTGTTCGTCCAAGGGAATAGCACTGACTTCGCAACGTGCCAAGCGATACCTGGATTTTCCCTCAGTCTCCTCATGCTGTATTCATACCACTGCTCCCCATAGGGCAAATACACTCTTGTGAGGTGCCCCTCCGAAGCAAGTCGTCTCCTGACATCGCCCCTAACGCCTAGGAGGAATTGGAATTCATATCCGTTCCCCTTTCCTTCGCGCTTTGTTGGGGCAGGTTCTCTTGGGTCTTGCCCTGGAAATACGAAATTTCTCTCATCTAGCGATTTGATTGCAGAATTTATCACAGGGTGGTCATGAGAAGCAACACCAACATACATCCCAAGGTCCAATGCCTTGGAGACTGCGGCTGAGGTTGCTCGCACGATGTCATGGTACCCGGTGTATGCTATATCTGGGTGTTCAAGGTAGATTCCTTTGCATATACGAACATCGGCATCTGGGCCCAATGAAGCAGAGAGCCTCTCTAGGTCATCCAGTGTCCTAAACAACCTACCTTGGAGGACAACGCCGGTATTTCTGTGTCCCAATTTATGCAAATCCTCAGTCATCCTCAGGGTTGACTCGGTGTGATCGCTATCCTCCATGTCCAGCCTGACGAATATGTCAAAATCACTCGCTAGCCTTGCCAATTCTGAGACCGTTGACAAGGCATGATCGTAGTCGATATCCAAGCCAAATGCAGTTGGTTTCAGGGAGATGTGTGCATCTATTTTCGATGTGGATATTGCCTTGATTAAATCTTGATACTCGGTCACAAACCATTTAGTCTCCTCGATCGATGTAATGTCCTCGCCAAGAACATCGACCGTGAAGGACGTGTTTTCATTTGCCATGTCTTCCATAACCTTGATTGCATGATGCAGCTCAGTGCCAGCAACATACCTTCTCGAGAAAAATCTCACGAGACCCTTCGGGGTGATTGGCATGAATGCCATGATCGCCCGGCCAATCAGATTCATGTGTTGTACTGATGAATTCGGCTCTTGACAATTTCTCATTTTTCCATGATTTGATTTCCTCGAAGAACCCGTATTCCATGATCACTGAGCTTAGTCGAAATCCAGTTTCTTTGCCATGAATTCATGGATTTCCTGTCAAAATGTGCGACTATTTCCGTTCCCGGTCTGCTACTCCTCATGGAGTCAACTGCTGAATCAAGGACCACTGAGAATTTCTCTTGTGTTTCCCTGTCGGATTCTGAGGGGAGAGAATAGCTTGGCAATATATGTCCAACATCTTGATTTGATCGCCTAATCACGTCTTTGTGACGGGGGGCGTAATGCCCTCCGCCTATGCACAGTATCCACCTCTTGCTTGGCCGCCAAGAGGGGTCAAATAGAGATCTGTCCAGTGTGTCCATCCATATTTCGGCCAATTCACGATCAGACCACTCGGCGGAAGAGGACCCGATCTCAACGTACATTGTGGGAGTAGACAGCAATGGGCCGTGATGCGTCGCTTCCAATGTGACGTCGAATCCATCCAACTTAGATTGATTATCTGCTGCACGCAACAAGGCCCTGATCACATGTGCAATTTTTGGGTGGGGTGGGACGAGAGTGCCGAATCTACCACCGGACATTCCCCTCTCGCCAATTGATCCTCCGGAGGTCACACCGATTGGGTGTACCGTCATCGCCGGTCTACCTGAGGAGGAATAGTGCTTGGAAAGCACAACAACGTTGTCAATCTTCCCAGATATCTGACTTTCCACCTCCTCGTCTAGACCATCCGCTGCCACATGCATTTCATCGATCAACAATAGGAACGCGTCGATTTGTTCGCACATCGTCAACACGCCCATCGAGCATTGCAGCTCTGTCCAAGACCTATGACATGTGATTGCATCATAGAGATTCATTGAGGCTGGATCAGCTCTAGATGCTAACAACAATGTCGACACAGTAGAATTCCGGCTGTGCTTGTATATCTAGTGAGCGCAGGTTCAACAGCCTCCACCCTCGCGCAGGTACATGAGCGAATTCGCGCCATCTAGATTTCATGGCGCTTCGGGGCGAAATGTTGTTGTTTGCAGTGACAACAAAATAAAAATCATCAACGACGGAGGCGAAGAGATCGCTGAGTATGATCTGAAAGATGACGAAATCGTAGCAAGCACTGCTTTTGGGGATTTTGTGGTCGTCTCATTTTCAGGGGATGTGTCGGCAAAGGGCTCTGAATTGGGGGTTTTGGACATCGGGGCTATTAACGCCGAAACAGACACAGTGAGCGGACGCTTTGACCATGATGGAAACAAAAATGATTCAATTTTCAAATGGGACCGTCGCCTTGAAGGCTTCATCGAAGCAATTGGCTCTATGGAGGACAGTTTCATATTCTCGCTCAAGGGACTCGGAATATACTCCATGGGCATCTCTAGAAATGGTAATGAAATTGAGATACATGAAAATTGGAGGCTTGGCTATCCGGAATGGGACGGTAAAATAGCAGCTGGCTTCGTCGATGGAGTCGCCACAATTACCGCCAGCGATAGACATGTGCAAGTCATCTCTGAGGGCGGGGAATGGCTGTCATTGTCTAGCGAAGATGGAACGATCTTGAATAGGGGTGTCCTGGAAATAACGGACCCTGTCTACAGAGCGATTCCTCTTGGAACAACAAGGACCTTCGTTATGACACGTGGATCTCATGCGCTATTGATCGACCATCATTTCAACATCCTGTTTAATTTCACAAGGCTCCCTGGTCCCGTTCTGGATGCGCGTCGAGTAGGGGCCGAATTGCGTTGGACGGGTTGGAGACATGATGGCAGGTTCGACTTTGAGACCTCGGAATTCGAAACCTTCCCTCGAAGAGAGATTGGGCTTGGGGTCCTAGAGACGGGGCTTTGTCTGTACAATGATGGGAGCTTCAGGAGTTGGGGGCCTTATTCCTCTACTTCCTCGGTGGTGTAGCCGCATTTCCCGCAGGACCATCTATCTGCGTGCCTAGCTAGGAAGATGCCCTCGCCGCATGCAGGATTGGGACAAAAGGGTGCTTTCCTCACCAACTTATCCCCTTCAATGGAATATTTGCTGTGCCTAGAATTTGGGTTTGGTTTTCCGTCTGACATGAATCTCTCACCACTTATTCTCCATCACCTTCGTTAGGTTCCTCAAAGAGGCCCTTGTGTCGATCAGACACGTAATCTGGCTCAATCGAGGCAGAGGCCTTGTCCGCGTATATCAGGGCATACCCCTCTGTTCGGCCCTTTCCGAAGACTGTCCTTACATCCTTGATGTAAGTTAGATTCTTGTCCGCATTTGGCTCAGACTTTGCAGCTGCAATTACCATGTCCTTCCGAGTTGGGGTGCCCTCTCCTGGGTGATTCCACACGAATTTGATCTCCACCCTGTTGAGTAGCGGGTTATCTTTTCTTTCAAGTATCTCCATTCCTAAACCTCACCTGATATTTACCTTGAGGGCGTAGGCTCCTGACGCCGTCACGTTGAGTCTGCGAGCAACCTCGGACCTTGCAGGGTCCAGTATTATCACGTATCCCTGCCAATCTGTAGTCACAGGGGCATTGGGGCATGAAGTGCACTGCGGCACCTCATTCTTCTTTTCTGGATCAGGAAGGATGCGATTGCATTCCCCGCATGCAAAGGGCTGCTTAGGCATAATCATTCATCTCCATCAATCCACTGGTGTGCGCCTAGACCAGCCATTTTGCAGTTTAGACCAATTTTGCTAGACCTAGGGTCGTTTTGATTTATGGCCTTCGAAACAATCCTGGACCGGACGTTGGTTCCAACCTCGATTAGTTTTCCTGATTTTGCCCCTTCTATCCTTCTTTCGGCTGGATTCACATTGATGGGCTCATCAAGGATTTGCGATTTGTGAAGGAGTGCCTCTATTGGCCCTATTCTCACGAAGGCACCGTATTCCGAAATTTCGGAGACTGCGCCATCAACGATCTCGTTGGTGTCCATAGAGAACAGAAGGGCTTGAAATCTTACCCTCTGGTATATCGCCCCATCGCCATGGATAATTTTCCCTTTGCCCATTGTCTCATGGTCAAAAGTGAGAAGAATGTAGTTCTCATCTTCGTCGAAGCGTCCCTCGAAGGCCTGATGTGCAAGCTCATCTATGTGCTCTTCTAGTTTCCTTCCTCTTCGGATATACTCTGCAGGGATACGTATGGTATCCTCCTTGGTTATCAGGGTGTACATTGCTCCACGTCCTTCTGTCGGGACGCTCCACGGCATAGGCCGTCAGAAAGGTTCCCGTCCTTCACAGGGCATGCCTCTGGAGGAGATCCCGATGGTCCGGCGGAACCGCGACCCCCTATAAGCGCGATGGCCGTTTTCGTCTCGACGACTTCCGGGAATGGCCCCAATCCCGCCCATTCGCATACTGATTGTGCGAACTTTGAAGATGGCTACGAACTTGATCAGTGCATGGCTATGAAGGGGGGTGTCGACCAAGTCGTGATCAAAGCCATTGTTCTGGTCATCCTCTTCCAAGTTTCATACGGCCTCCCGTTGGTTGAATCGGGGTACGAGGAAGGATCGCTTCTGCCAAACGAAGACATTGCTGAGAGAAAGGAGGCCCCTCCGTGGTTCAACTACCTTCAAACTCCAGTTTGGGGGCAATTCGGGCAAAATTCCGAGCGAGTCCCCGTGAACATCGACCATGGTCCAGACGGTGGTTCGGTGGATGGGCAACCTGCACTGGCGACATCTCTTGGGACAATCAACAATCCCGTAGTCGATTGGAGCTATGGGACTTACACACTAGGAAACGATGCTCTGACTACTCCGGTTGCCAGTCTTCACAACCAGATAGTTGTAGAGAGTGGTGCTGAAGACCGGTGCGGGGCAGATTCCCTCTTCTCATTCATTGTGCAAACCGGGTCAAACGATAGGTCATACCTGCGTATCATCGATGGTGACGATTCAGACCTAGCATGGGAATTAGATTTAGGAGAAACCGAGTTGATCAAAACCAGCCCTGTGTTAACAGATGTGAACAATGATGGGAAAATTGAGGTCATTGTCGGATACGATGACGCTTCAGGATCGCTTAATCTCAGAGCATATTCCCCGACACTCAATTGTGGATTGACCGGCTGGTCGCCGGGTGGGACCCATCTGGATGAGTTATTGTGGAGTTGGTCCGACCCTGATCTGGCTATAACCCGGCCAAGTCCCTCTCCCTCGATTTCGATATCTGGCCATAGGCCAACTACTCAATTGTTGCTTGCGGACACAGACCACGACGGAGTCGACGAAATCCTGATGTCAGTATGGAATCAGGCTAATGAGGAAATCAACGTCTTGGCGATGGATTTGGGCACAACCCCCCCGACCTCGCCTATCTGGGCCGCTAGCCTTGATCAGGGCTCACACCCATCGGATCCCGCATACGTAAAGACCGACCCAAGCACTGGATATGTATTGATCACTACAACTGATTCATCAACAGGAGCAGTATGGCTCTGGAAATTAGACGGTGCGAACGGCAATGAGGCGTGGTCACCACGATCTATGGGGAATACGGATGGCGACTCTAATGTCCCCCATGTACGCATGCCAGGGCCCGTTGTCGCAAACTTGGACTCAGACGCCGCGCTCGAGGTCGTTGTGACAATCCCGACAGACCTCGGAGGCACAGGAAACGCGGATGGCGCTGAATACCGCGCATTAGAGGTCACAGATGGTCAAACAGAATTGTGGTCTGTTAACGCAATTGATGGATATGCTGACGCGCCCCCTCTTCCCGTCGACTCGGACGGCGATGGCGTTTCGGATTACTTGTGCTGGGTGACCTGGACAATGACTAGCGAGGGCCTCACCCAAGAAAGGAGTGGTTTCACAGGCTGTCACAACGTAAACCAAACAATCCCCACCATGGAGTGGTCCAGAACATTGGACCTGGTGAACTCTGACGGGGTCCTGAATGATGAGGTGGCCGTTGCACCGCCAGCGATCCTGAATGTTGATGGCCAAGGCGCCCCAGAGTTGCTCGTTGGATATGGTCGAGGGCTGCATGCATTTGATGGCGATACTGGTTCACCTGCTGGTGCGGACTCCAACTGGACGCAACCGATCGAAATGCCCCATAGGACTTGGTCTGAGATCGTGCTTGCAGACCTCAATGGCGACGCGTCCTATGACGCATTGTTGGGGACGGCCAGTGTCTCAAATGGCATAGTCGACGTAAGGCCATTGCAGGATGGTCGTGCAATGATCTTCGACCCCTCCGAACCAGATCCGGGGGAAGACGTCCTAATCACAGCGTTTCTCGAGAACAGCGGCAACATCGCCACAGATGGTGAATTTGATGCCGTGCTTTATGCCGACGGCACGGAGATCAACAGGTTCAGATCGCCATCGCTTGATCCTGTCGCCCCCTCGGGCACAGGAAGTGACGTTTCATTCCAGACCAGTTGGTCTGGGGGCCTCGGAAACCACGAATTCAGACTCGTCCTTGACCCAATGAAGAACCTAACTCAGGCAAGGGAGGACAATGACGCGTATGAGACCACGCTCTCAATTCTACCCCCATTCAATGCGACAATTTCCATTCCCTCCACCCCAACGAGAGTAGATCCGGGGGGCTATTCAGAGGTTAGTCCGAATATCATCTCCACAGGAAGAGAATCCGGCACTTGGACGCTTAGCATCGATGGATCTGGGCTCCCTCAAGGATGGAGCTGGGAGGATGAAACGCCTGGTGGCTTACAGTCCATCACGATAGGAGTGGGGCAAAGCTGGAGTCCGGTGATCAAAATCTCAGCACCTGCAACGGCAACGGGGGATGAGGAAGGTCGTTTGACATTAACGCTGGCACTAGAATCAGATCCTGATGTGACTGTGGTTGGAGTACTGCCGGTGGAAGCGAACAGGACCAGGGGATTATCCATACTTGGCCCAGAGGGACTACCAGAATCCGAAGGGTCAGGGTTCTCCGGATCAATGGCGATGGCGTGGATCATGGTCGAAAATCTTGGTAATGCGGTTGAGAGCCAGGTATTGCGTACATGGAGCTCCACTGAGTGGGGCGATGATCTGAAACTCTATGATTCTGTCACAGGGGATGAAATCATTGGCATGTCACTGGAGCCATTCTCGAAGATCGAGTTATTTGCAAGTCTGGAAGTCCCCCTGGGTTCTCAGTATGGCGAAAACGTATCGACCACGCTAGAACTGTGCGTCGGGCAGGGTGAAGACCTTACATGCGACGATATCACCTTGAAGTTCATCTCTGCGAGCATAACCATCGACCCTCCCCACAGGAGAATGGTGCCCGGTCATGCAAACTACACCATCCGTGCCACAATTCCACAGGGGACTGATAGCATGAACTGGTCTATCTCTGACCTCGGAATGTCACTCCCTGGCTGGTCGTGGTCAAGCAGTGACAGCAATCTATCGATCATAGGAGATAAAATCCAAATTACAGGCCTTTCAGGAACTGTCACCGAGGCAGTATTGGAACTAGAACATGATATTGCTCTCCAGTACGTCCAACCCGGATTCTTCTTGTTTAGGGGCCTTTCTGATGATTCTTCAGAAGGGCTCATCTCTTTTTCGATTGAAATCTTACAACAGCATGATGCGAGCCTGGAGATGGCCAATCCAGGGGACTCGAATGCAATGTCCAATGAGGTGGGGGTTCCATTTAATTCAGTACTCAAGATGAGGAATCCCGGCAACGGGCCAGATCAGTACTCGCTCTCCTGGGGTGCAGTGTTCCAAGACGATGGAGGAGCCGTGGATATTGATGTGATTCTAGCACTAGAGTCTGCCTCCCTATCGCCTGGTGAACTACAGACTGTGCCAGTATCGATAACCCTTCGAGAAGGTACTGAAGCCCAACGCCCGATCCTGATCACAATCACCATGGCCTCAATTTTGAATGGGGACACCGTGGACTCCGTGGCGTATATCATCTCAGCAATTCAAGACAGATCTTGGAGCATACAAGAAATCACCTCGGATGGCCAGGACGTAATGAACAAATCCAAACTGGCAGATCCAGGAAGTATGATCCATCTGCGAATCCTAGCTGGGAACCAGGGTAACTATCCAGATAATGCGTCTCTGTCGGTAGTCACAACCCTTGACGGGAGCATAGTGGACGGATTGATCTCACCACCAGAGCAGACAGGAACTGTGTTAACTGGGGGGATCGCATTCATCAACACAACACTCTCAATCCCCTCGAATTTGAACAACGGCTCTATTATCCATCTTACATTCAACCTTATTGCGGGTGATGGATCCTTGATGGCTTCTGCCTCCTTGGATTATGAGATCACAAGAAGGTCTGCATGGGGCGCTACATTCGGTGGAGCTGACCTGGAGATCCCACTCTCTGGCTCATTGCTTGCGATTGATCTAATCCAACTGGGCAATGCCGCATCAACCCCTTACATCTCAACGCAGATAGTCGGCCAGAAAGGTTGGATCGTTGAACCCCCAGTCGATTTAGGAGAGATGACTCCGGGGGAAATTAGGCGGGTTTTGCTGAACGTGACGCCTCCAGAAAACGCTGTGCATAGCCTAACAGTTGACTTGATACTGAGGATACGCGATTTTGACGGTGCGGGGCTCACAGAGATTTCTATACCGACTAGGGTAGAAGCCAGCAGGTCGTTCGAATTGGATGGTAATGACGTGTGGCACGTGACGAATGATGGCGGATTCCCACTGGCATGGATACAGAACACGGGAAATGCGGCAACCTCAATCAATCTGAGTATCATCGGCCTCCCTGATGCGTGGCAGACAGAGGGACCCCCCTCCATGGCCATAGGAACAGGGGAGTCTCAAGGCATTCCAATCTCGTTAGTTCCCCCTTCTGATTGGGATGGACGCCCATTCATCGTCAGGATTGCAGCGATAAACGAGGTCGGGGTTCAGAGTGAATTAATGGTTAGTGTCTCAAAATCCAACTTCTCGTGGTCTAGCCCGCCGGTCTCAATGATTACGAAAGGAGGATCCGGCGTTCTCAGGATACATGGTACCGGTCCTACCTCAGAGGTCATGGACATCGCAACGAATAGGCAATTGGAATGGGATCCGCTCGGATTCTGGACTCTCCCCGAAAGTGACAACATGGTAGAAATGGGCTCAGTTATCGTCGACGGGACGGACACTCTGCCATACATGGTCAGAGTAATTGATTCTACGAGTAGGGTGCCAGTGTGTTCTCTTTTCGGTACCTACGGTAGCATGGGATCGGTATGCCTGATTGAGGAGGGCGAGGACAGCCCCGACATCTATGGAATGCTGGTTGATGAGAAAGGCAGATTGGTTGACAGCAACAACATCAGCCTGCAGAGTGGATTATCTGGCTATCTGAACATGTCATATGATTCCTGGGCTCCAACACCAGGTGCAAAGACAATCTCGGTGAGAATTTACGATGAGTTCGGGAGGCTTCTGTTGGTAAAGAGCCAAGATATTCAAATCAGGCATTCGGATTATTGGAATTTAGGAATCGTTGGATTGGAACTAGATCCACCATCCTATGACCCTGACTCCGAAAGTCAGGGAATCCGCGTGTTGATCTCACGTGATGGGCTCCAATCATACGACGATTTGGAATGCAAGGTTCTTCTCCAAGCACCGGGTATCCAAGAAAGGGCTCATTCCATCGACGTGGCTGGAACATTCGCGCCAGAGCCGTTGATTGCAAGGCCCGAATCCTTGGATGATGGTGTAGAGGTGACAGTCTCTTTGGCATGTGAGTTCCCCTGGGATCAAGATTCTGAAGGCTCGGATAACCTCCAGAGAATAATTCTAGCTGGAGAGGCGAATTCTGACTCGAGGAGCGAAGATTTCCGAACTGGGGCGATCTCAGGAGTCATTGTCATCATAATCGGTGGGATGTTCATACTGAATTCCCGGTCGAGGGGGCAACAAAAGGACCTTGAGGAGATGGCGAGGAAAATCATCCGCGATAGGGAGGTTAGACGACAAAAAGCAGTGGAGAAAAGCAGGCCGCCGCCAAAAGTTGCTGCTGTTGTCGAAGAACAACCGCCAGTTCAGAAAGAGCAGCTTCCGCCTGCCCCTCACCCCCAGGTAAAGCAAGAAGCAGACAAATATGACGACGATCTAGATGACTTTGAGAGAAGGCTGAGGCGCTTGGGGAACTCGTGAGTGATGATGAACAATTACATTCCCCCATCCGAATATTACACATTCGATGCCATAGTGAACGACCCAATTGAAGTTGTGGAGGCAGTCCTTGCCTCGAAAGCAGGAGATCATACAGATATCAAGAAGCTCACAAACGGGGTTGTTGAAATCGACGAATTGCCAGAGGGGGAACCGGCTACAATCGACGTCGCCACCATGTTATTCCTGGCCTGTATGGATTGGGACCTGTTCAAGGACTCAAGCAAGTCCCTAGACGGGGGGAAAGGATCGAGGGAAAAATTAGGGAGATGGCCCACCAAAGACGGAAACGCAATCGCCTACCTCATTGAGTACACCGATTCTCCAGACCAGGTAATTGAAGAACTTCTAGCAAAGCTAACACTGGGTTTCGTTCCTGAATTCTTGGGTGAATCTGACTTTGACAAAGGGGCATTTGGGCTTGAGATGATGGGCTGGATCACATATGCTGAAGTCAAAGAGCTCAGAAGAGAAATAAACAGAGGCCGGTGGAGTGTGAAAGCCAATGAGCCATTCGATGGAGGCGTTCAAGACGGCTTCCGCCATCTAGACAATCTGTTGCGGGGGGCCGAAAAGTACCGGACTGGTTTGTTAATGAGGCGTCACAGCTAAAATTCCTGACCTGTAAGTCGCTCGTACATGCTGGCATACAGATCGGCGGTTTCTGCGATTATGTGGTCCGGCAAAGGAGGGATGGAGGGTTCCTCAGTGCCTGCATCGCGCGCGGCTTTCAACTCATCGTGATGGCCAGTCTCCAAGTAGTGTTGCCGCACGAATTCCTTGGACAATTGGACGATCTTCCCTTCCTCGAGAGCATCAGAATCCCACCACCTATCCTCATCAAGAGTTCCAAAAGAGTCTACCAATACTGGCGTCCTATCCGGGCCTAGGGCAAATTCCTTTTTACCATCCACATGAATCAGGCCTCTGCTACCAACCTCTTCTTGGATCAATTCATCGATTTCCAGGACTATGGCAAGAATCTCATCCAGCTCCTCAGGCCTCAGATTAGAGATTTCCAAAGCCTCGGCTCGATCCAGATTCCGGTCGAATGCCTCGAACTTAGTTGACACTTCAAGAAATGGAACTGGAAGTTTAACTCCCTCATACACCTGATTCTCCTCATCGAAGCCAAGTTCTTCCGGGGTCAACTCCCCCCTCTTGAACCTCCTCCATGCAGTACCTGCGAGGTAATGCCTACATATCACCTCAAGTGGCACGAAGACATTTTCTCTTTCTTGGGATATCGCTCCTGGTTCACGGATCACATCGAATCTCCTAGCAACAAGTTTGTCCGGAGCACTCATGTTTAGTACGTGGGTGTCGCAAATTCCTCGTTTCTTTACCAAATCAAACCAGTAGCAGGACGTTCTGTTTAGGGATTCTCCCTTTCTGGGAATGAGGCTGGGTATGATTTGGTCGAAAACAGAAATCTGGTCTGTGTATCTAAATTCAATCACATCTGGATCATCTGTGGACCATAATTGCTTTACCTTTCCATGGTATATCATCTCGGACATGTTGCGTCTCCGGTTGTCGGAGGCGAATGAATGTTGCTTGCACATACGACGCGGAGATGATTGTCATTAATCTCAATCTAGAGGAGGCCTTGGGCCTCCATAGACTCAGCGACCTTGAGGAAACCCGCTATGTTGGCTCCTGCGACATAGTTTCCTTCCATGCCATACTTCTTTGCAGTTTCTGAGGAGTTTCTATGGATATTCACCATAATCTCTTCCAATCTTCTGTCCACTTCCTCTCTGGGCCAGTTGAGTCTCAGGCTGTTTTGACTCATTTCTAGGCCCGAGGTGGCTACTCCCCCTGCGTTGGAGGCCTTTCCTGGTGCGAATAGCAAACCATGTTGGTGGAAGCACTCAATTGCCTCCGGCGTGCATGGCATGTTCGCTCCCTCTGCTACGGCGACGCAGCCGTTATCGACGAGCATCTTCGCCTCTTTGCCATTCATTTCATTCTGGGTTGCACACGGGAGTGCTATGTCGACCTCCACGCCCCAGAGGCCATTCAAATTCGGCTCTGGTTCAGTTTCCGTATATTCGCAACCGTACTCTTTGGCATATTCCTTGATCCTTCCTCGCTTGTTGTTCTTTAGATCCATAACATAGGCTAACTTTTGCCTGTCGATGCCTTCTGAATCGTAAATGAACCCAGAGCTATCGGACAATGTCACAGGCTTGCCCCCTAGATCCAAGACTTTCTCTGCGGCAAATTGGGCTACGTTCCCCGAGCCGGAGATCGCCACTCTGGCCCCTTGGAATGACTTATCCTTGGTTGAGAGCATTTCCCTAGCGAAGTAAACGGTCCCATAACCCGTTGCCTCAGGTCGGATCAAGGATCCCCCATACGACATTCCTTTACCTGTTAGGACACCTGTGAATTCATTTGCGAGTTTTCGGTACATCCCGAACATGTACCCTATCTCCCTGCCTCCAACTCCTATGTCTCCGGCCGGAACATCCAAGTCAGCACCGATGTGCCTCCAAAGTTCCATCATGAAAGACTGACAAAATCTTCTAACCTCAGCCTCTGATTTTCCCTTGGGATCGAAGTCAGAGCCGCCCTTTCCTCCACCCATTGGGAGGCCCGTCAAGCTATTCTTGAAAACCTGCTCGAAGGCTAGGAACTTCAATATCGACTGGTTCACGCTTGGGTGGAATCTCAATCCGCCTTTGTAGGGTCCAATCGCACCGTTCATTTGTATCCTGAATCCCCTGTTGACGTGGAGATCTCCTCTGTCATCATACCATGGGACCCTGAACTGAATAATCCTCTCGGGCTCGACTATTGCCTTGACTACTGGAATGTATTCTGGTTGTTTCTCGATCACGGGACCTAGGCTCTCGAGAACTTCTTCAACTGCTTGGTGGAACTCAGGTTGATCTGGATCACGGGTCTGAACACTGTCGTAAACTTCTTTCATGGCTTGGTTCATTTCAATTCACATCTGATTTGGAGGTTCCTGATTCCGGTACTTCCGCTAGCGCGGACTGATACTCCCCTTTTGAATGGTACTCATTAAGATGGACAATAATTACTGCATTAGATGAGTATCAATGAGGTCTGAGACCCTGACCTCACTTCCTGGGAGGGTCATCACATATGCCACTGCTTGACTCACCTGTCTTCGCTTAAGTGCGTCAGCAATGGGAGTGTGATCTTTCAACCACCTAGTCTTTCCATCGTCTCCAAGTATTCTGATATCAACTTGGCTCATCCTAGGTTCGGAAAGAAGGAGTTTGACACTTGGTACGTCTATGGCGACGTATCCAGGTTCCAGCCCGGCTCTGGATGCAATGTCGTCCTCCACAGACCTTCTGTGGTCTGGATTTGTAGCAATCTCCACGAGGCTCGCCACCTGATCTGTGGAAAGTTCGTCCTTTCTGAAGGTCTTTGCGACTTTGAAGAGCCTTCTGTACTTTAGACGAGTTAGAATGTCCTTAGCGTAACCTCCTGCAGAGTTGAGATCCGACCAGATCTCGGAATCAACCTTCCTTTGCATCTGTTCGGCCCCAGGCAGCTTATCCTCACTCCTCTCGACTGCTCTCGACAACATCACCTCTGTGACCCTAGTCACCCTGTGAAAATACACTGCGCTGTACATCAGACCACGGGCCATCAACATGCCCTCTAGTGCTGCAAGCCCTCCCTCGTCAACCGCGATATTACCACCGCGCCGCCTTAGTGACCTTATTAGCCGCATGTGGTCTATTGCTCCGTGTCTAACTCCTGTAAAGTGAGCGTCTCTCATCAAGTAATCAATCTGGTCACAGTCTACTGGGCCATGTACCATGTTGGCCAAAGTCACATCCTCTGCCTGAAAGTGTTCAGAGCCATCCTTCCAATCAAACAGGCTCCTCTCACTACCCGAAGCATCTGGCCCTCTGATTAATTTGGATATTTCCTTTGGATCGATGCCGTGCTTCTCCAACGTCTCGGGTATCGTTTGACGGATCTTAAATGATGAGGATTCGGACTCATCCACCACATCATAGGAACCCGTAATTATGCCCTCTGTTATCGTCATGTGGTCTTTGCCGCCGCGGCTGTGCAGTATGTGCTCTAGCGTATGAGAATAGGGGCCATGTCCGACATCGTGTAGCATGCCAGCTACTTGAACGACCTCCTTGTCCGTGTCGCTCAAACCCATTGATTCAGACATCAAACCACCGACATGGGAAACTCCGAGAGAGTGTTCAAATCTGGTGTGATGCGCCCCTGGGAAGACGAGATGTGCTAGGCCAAGTTGCTTTATGTGGCTGAGCTTATTCATCTCTGGGGTCGCTAGTAACTCCTCTCTCACGCCATCTATTGAGAAGTCCCCATGTATTGCATCGTTGATTACCTTCACATGTTGGCCGGGTGCTGGTTCACACTTCAATGCACCACATTTCTATGGTGCGTTCTGAACCTCGTAATTGTATTACAAATGTCTTACAATTGTGATACATTGATATACCTCCCTCACAACTCAATGGGTACGATACGATGTCATCACCAACTGCTCTGATCTCGCTTCGACTTACAGAGGAGCAGATATTGGGACTGGATCAAAGAGTCGGCACGGATGGGTTCAGAAATCGATCTGACGTCGTTAGAGAGTCAGTCAGGAGATTCCTCTCAGAGGTCGATTATTCCTCGACGAGTATGGAAATACAAGTTGGCCTTGACTTATCCAAGACGCTAGAACGATTCTGCGCGCTGAGGAGCGAGGATGTTGAAGCCGTGTTCCAGGCGGGGGCACGACTCTACATGCAGAGAGAGATGGAGATCGCAAAAAACCTTGATCGGGCCATAGAGGACAGAATAAGGAACCTCTCCGACAATGATGATGATTCACTAAGACCATGAGGTAGAGACAATGAGTGGGGATGGGATGCACTCGGATGTCGTGGAGGGGCGGAATTACCGCCCCTCCACACCCTCTACAACCTTGATCGGGATTATAGCGAGATCGACAGGAAGACCGGTAGAGCCGAAATCAAACTGCGACCCGTGGCGACGTGTAGACATGTCAAAGCACTGTTGAACTTGGGTTTGCGCTATCCCAAAATTATTGGTCGGCCGAATGTGGTGATCCCCTGATGGAGGATACTTCTGGTCCTTGGATGAAGTACTTTGCACATAAGGAGGCTCGTGACCAACAAGGCCAATTCATGGCAGACGCGCACCTTTCCCTCGTCAAAGGCCGTGCGATAATTGCAGAGGCCCCGACTGGGCTTGGTAAGACTGCAGCATCGCTGGCCTCTGCCTTAGCTGCTATGGAACAATCAGAGTCGATAAAAAAAATTCTATTCCTGACAGGAAGGCAAAGCCAACACAGGATTGTCATCGATACGATACGCAAATTGAATGACAATCGAAAAGACCGTCAAAGTGTGGCGGTTGTTGACTTAATCGGCAGAGAATCAATGTGTGGGAAACTAACAATTGATAGGCAGTGTTTCTGCGAGGAGGGCGTTTCTGAAAAGGCAAGAGGAGGCAGGAGATCCCAACTGAAACGTTGGATCCTAGAGTGGCCCCGCCATGTGGAAGAGACGGTGAAAAATGCAAGAATAGAGGGTACATGTCCATACATGTGTTGCATAGAAGCGGCAAGAGAGGCCGAAATCATAGTAATGGATTATAATCATGTTTTCGTTGAGTCTGTGAGCGATTCGTCACTCCCGTCCATGTCAATTGACGTAGGATCTAGCATCGTCATAGTGGATGAGGCACACAACTTACCTGACAGGATAAAGATGGGTCTAGAAATGAGGCTTACATCAAAAACTGTGAAGGCCGCGAGATTTGAGCTTGAAGAACATCAGGAAACCTTAGCCTACCACGGTGCCTCTCCAGAGGCATTGGAAGAAACGTCTAGCGTTTTAGGTTGGCTGAGAAGGGTGGAAAACGGAATCTTTGATTGGATGGACAAGAAGAAGAAAGGTCTGGAGGGCGACGACGATAAGGACACATTGGTCGAGACTGGCGAACTGTTGAAGGTATTCACAACAGCTTGGGAATCCTCCTTATCAAAGGGCAATTGGAATGCGGGCTACAGAATGATGAGGAGGACATTGGAGCAAGTAAAGGTGGAGGGCGAAGATGAGGAGGAGGAGGGTGAAACGTTCTGTTCGCGATTCCTATCTTTCATGGATATACTGGTTCGTTTTGAAAAATCCGACGCGATGGCTGTAGTGTTCGATATTCTCGGGGATGAGGGCAGAGTAACGAGTTGCTTGTTGGACCCATCGGTTGTATCCTCTGAAATAATATCAAACTCGCTTGGTTCTATTTTCATGTCAGGGACTCTTCATCCCACATCCATGTATGCTGACCTGTTCGGGGTGCTCTCCGATTCGAGTATCCAAAAGAGTTACACATCTCCTTTTCCCGCAGACCAGAGGCCCATCTTGATCTCCTCCGATGTGACAACAAAATTCACTTCGAGAAGTGAGGGTAATCTCAACCGAATCAGGGGGCACATAGCAAGGGTTCTGGATGAATCCCCTGGGAACGTTGCGATTTTCTTGCCAAGCTACAACATGTTGAACGAGCTCGTAGATCAAGTGACATGGGTTCCCGCCTCCTTTCGGATAAAAGTGGAGACAAATGAAATGAGCAAGCTGGATGTTTCTAATATTTTGAAGGACCTCAACAATAAGCAAATCAACACCGCGTTGGTGGCTGTGATGGGTGGAAGGTTTTCGGAGGGAGTTGATTACTCAGGTGGGGTGCTATCCTCGGCAATTACGGTTGGATTACCTTTAGCGCCTCCATCTTCGAGGCATACTGCGACAGTCGAGTACTTCTCGAAACGATTCGGGAGGGAAAAGGGGTGGCGTTATTCTTCTGCTCAGCCTGCTGTAAATAGTGTACTACAAGCAATTGGTAGGCCGATTAGAAAGAAAGAAGATAGGGCTATTCTTGTGGTTCTGGAAAATCGATTTTTCAGCAGGTCCTACTCAAGACTGTTGCCCGATGGATTGACGACTATACCATCTGCTGACCCTGACATGACTGGTCGCTTGACTCGCAGGTTCTTTGCCAGATATCCCTGACATAGGTTAATGTCAGCCCCCTACTGGCCTTGGTCATGGACTGGAGACCCGTCGAGGTTCAATACATGCCGACAGAGGACATAGGCAAGCCACTCAGCTCCCTAGGGCTGGATTCCGACGCTGAGAAAAACCACATTGAATTCCTAAAGGTCCCGGAACTCCGGGAGGCACAGTGGTATCATGACAAGTCGGTTCCGATTCCCAAGACCCTGCATCAAGAAGGAGCCAGAACTTCGGCCAGACAGATCAAGGGCAAAGTGGTTCGATTGGAGACTGGTTTGAGCGGCGACATCAGAGTCTTTGAGAGGCAGGTGGACACTGGCATAGATGTTCTGATACGGAGTGAGACAAGTGACGAGGTGGAACTTTTCAATCACCCTGAAACCGCCAGCCTCGTGGGAGCGATCTTATCAGAGGGAACTCTTAGTTTACATTTTGAGTGAGACTAGTCCTCATCCACTTGGACGTCGATCATCCTATCCGGAATCTCCCTCAACTCGTCGATAGCCCTCAAAACATCTGCTAGCGCGGCCTTGGCACGCTCTCTTTCCGACTCCCCAAGCTCGTGAGAAGAGTACCTTGCCTCCTCGAAGACCCTGTCCAGGGATACTAGGGCTTCCTCCCTGATGGGGAGTGCTTGCCTAATTGCGACCTCGAACTCCCTCACAGTCTCAAAGTCCCTCCGCAAGAAACCCCTCCTCTGGAGGACAGTCACCAGGCCCTCGTAGCATGTGAAAATTGCCTGTCTTATTTCGTCGCCTGCGGCAAGTAGCTCGGCGGCATAGCCGAATATATTGGAGAACTCTCTGAGCCTCTTGGACCTTCTACGTCTGAGAAGGACGGTGGCGGCGATTGCAACGATCACAACCAGTCCGGAAATCGCGATGGTTTGTTGGGTCAAGATTGGGTCCTCTTCCACGAAGTAGGTCACATTGAGGCCCCCGTGAGCGACTGTAAGCCATATCCTGTCCTGAGGATCTATGATCTCCGAGTCGGTGCTAAACTCGATCGCCAAGTCGCCCCAGTGCCCACTATCAGAGAATGCTGGAACTGGTGATTCCGTTAGGAAAGTGTAGTCCGCCACACCATCTCCGTCCGTTGTCTTCGTCATCGTGAATATCATCCCGGTCTCGTTCACAAGCATCGCGGTAATGGCGACCCCCTCCACCGGTGCATTCGTGTCTTGGGCGATGACGGTAGTCCAGCCTTGTATCATCCGATCGCCCTCGTATATGACAAAAGAAGGTGGGTCGAATGAGAAAAACACGGGCACCTTCATCAAGATGGTATGGTTGGTACTTCCCTCGTTGAGATAGGAAGGTGTCGGTGGCGTTGCAGTGATAGTCATCACCAGATCACCCGGGGGATAGAACTCTAGTGATGGTGCCTCGATTTCAAAGTGACCAGTGACTTCGTCCCAAGTCACGGACGCAGGTCTTGACTGGCCGTTCCAACTCAGCGTGACCTCGATGTCAGACACGATCTCGGAATCCCCTCCGACCTCCACGATCCTGCCCTCGATCCTTATCGGATTGTTCTGATCGCTTCTGATCACGCTAGCGTCTGACCATATCACTTGGACGTCGATATTTGCCCTCACCAATACCGAGGAGTTGGCTATCGTAGGTAGATAGAGCTCCTCGCCTTGGAATTTTACCGCGATCTGGTGCTCGCCTCTTGCAATAGAGGAGTCGGCTGGCAACTCGAATGAAAATAGTCCGCTAGTCCCGGTTATCACAGTCATAGCAACCGCTCCGTCTAGCTCAACGTTGATGCCCCTGCCTACGAGCCCGGGTGAGCCGACTGTATCAGCATCATACAACCTCCCAGTTATCGTCCATGACTCTCCTCGAGTGACAGAGGGCTGGGAAATCTCAAGAGAAATCTCTGTGTGGTAAGCAATGGCAAGCGTTCCGCCTACCGAGCTTTGTCGATAGAAACCTTGCTGAGGGGCGATAGCCTCGATCGAATGGTTCCCGACCGAGAGGGTTTCAGGAATGGTCCAGGTGAGTGACCAAGTTCCATTTTGGCCAGTCAATGTCGCACCAATGAATGCCCCATCGACTGCTACCTCGACAGTGTGGTTTTCGAGATCCCCACCAGGGAGGTTGTCAGTCACCTTGCCGCTGATCGTGATTAGGTCACCGACCGCAGCCGGTGCAAGGGGATTGAGTGTGATTATAGTGGGCGCGTAGACCGTGAATACCGTGCTTCCGTTCGATGGCAGGACGAAGACCTCGCCTAGGAATGCGGCACGTACAACCCTCGGCCCCAGCTCCATATCGGCTGGGATTGGGAGGTATACCGAGAAATTCCCCTCTGAGTCAGCAACGGAGTCAGTCACGAATGTTCCCTCTATGGAGATGGAGACAGTCCTGCCGGGGAGAACTCGTCCGATACCATCAGTTATCCTTCCCTCGATGAGGAGTAGGTCGTTCCTGTCCACCGTGGTCGGGGGTGTGACGATAATCACCTGTGAGGTCTGAGTTGCGTTGTACTCGACGGTTGACGTCGAAGGGAGGTAGAACTCGGGATTGAGGGAGTCCCCCTGGCCCATCGGGTCGACCCAAGTGAATCCTCCCAAGAAGTCCACTGTGGCATTGTGGGAGCCGAATTCGACGTCTATCGGGATTGGTATTGTGATGGTCCACTCCCCGCTAGTCTGATTCGTGAGGACAGTGTACTCGGGGCCCATTGAAACGCCGTCAATGGAGAGTCTGACCACCCCAGGGGTTGGTGCGTCTGACTCAACAAGCAATTGACCGTGCTCGTCCAACAATGTCCCAGCAATGGTGATTGTCTCGCCGGCTATTCCGGTTCCAGTGACTGCGCTTATCTCAATCACGGTTGGGGCCAATATCACAACGCGTACTGAGTCTGTGCTGCTAGATAGGCCGGTTGTACCGACGAGGCCAGAGAACGTTGCAGAGAGGTCCATGAATCCGATTCTCTCCCTGTCATCCACCGTGAGTGTGTAGCTTGCGATGCCTTCCTGGTCAGTTGTTGCTGTGCCGTTCAATTGACCGTTTACAGAAAATGAAATTGTCGAGGCTGGAACAGGGGAGCCAGTGTTGTCGACCAGTGAGACGTTTACCGTAAGGTCGTCCCCCCTCACAGTCCTGCCATCTGGATCCAGGTCGAGGGGGGATAGGATCGTCGTTAGGGTGAATCCTCGACTATCAAACGTTGCCGACGCCTCACTCTGTTGGAAGTATGGCACTGCTGGGAGATATGTCGCCTCGACGAGATGATTGCCCCTTGGAGTGTCGGCATCCAAGACCATCTTTACTGACCATGAACCATTTGGAGAGATTGAGAATGAGTTGAGGGAGAATCCATCGTCCGAGCCATCGAGGTTGAAGTTTAGTCCGATTGAGAGGGGTGTGCCCACCCTGTTCACCAGTGCACTCCCATTGTCGCTGACCAGCGTACCGGTGATGTCGACCGAGCCGCCCGCCACTGGATTGCCAGAGATAGGGTCGATCAGCAACTGCGTGTCAGACCGAACGGTGAGTTTGAACACAGACGAGTTGGTGGGCAGCAAACTCGATGATCCGTTGAAGAAGAACTGTATCTGGACGATTCCAAGGGGGTGATCTTGCGGGATCTGGAACTGGAAAATCGCAGATCCGTTTGATAGCGTCACTTGTGGCGTGACCCATGTGTGGTGGAAGCGGGCTGCGGTTGTCACGCCAACGATCGGGAGATCGTTATCGCTAGATTCCACGAGAATCGCAGAGAATTCTACTGTTCCGCCCCTGTCGGCGACCGTTGGTGTGCTGGGGCGCAATTGGACTAACTCGGTGACTCCAATGACAAGGATTTCGGAAATCCCAGAGGAGGTCAGGTAGAATGGCGAAGAGCCGTTTATGATGGATACAATCAGGGTCTTGTTCCCGCTTGTGACGCCATCGGATTGGGGATCTGTGGGCACCATCAGCGAGAACGAGCCGTTCAACGAGGTCAGGACGCTTTGTACGAGCGTCTCGCTATCATCGTTCAGGAACCTGACTTGCAGGGCCATTGGCCCAGTCACAGTTCGGTTTGAATCTACTCCGTCCAGAACCCTTCCAGAGATGGAGAAGCTTTGGCCGGCGATGACACTGGTTGGTGCCGAATCTATTGATACTCCGCTGGGAACGATTACCACGGCCTGCAAGTTCGATTGGTTCCCAGTCCTCCTTGTTGCTCCCTCTAGCTGAATTTCGTCAACCAGGTCATCAGCGACGATTAGCGTTAGGTTCACAGTTCCGGGGACTATTTCCGGGGGCATCGTGGCATCGAGGGTGGCATTACCACTCGAGTCTGTGATGTTGGATACCAGGAGGGTCTCGTTCAACCCGCCCAGATCGAGCCACAGAGTGACTTCGATTCCATCAAGGGGGCTGTTGTCGGCGACATCAGTGACTTTTCCGGACACTTGGAAATCGGTTCCTGCGACGACCTCGACCTGCGGGGGGGATGGTGTGATGGTAAATTCACTTTCGAGGCCCATCTGTCTGAATAAATCCCCAGAAAACGGCATGACATAGTAAGGGCCTGCCTCATCGGATCCCCGGTAGAACTCGAAACTGATTTGCATCTCGTAAACTGAGGAGCCGAGATCCTCCGGAGCCGTGAACTGAACCGAAAAGGCCCCTGTCGAGGTATTGACGGCCCCTTGCCCAATTGGAATCTGCGTGGTGCCCTGGCCTTCGGCATCTGGGACTGAGATATCGACTACGATTGTCGTGTTGTTTCCGATTATCGGGGTGGCCAACCCAGCGTCAACGAGGGTCCCGTTAGCAAATCCTGTGGTGTTCCTGTGGAACCAATCGCGATCCAATGACCACGTGACTTGGGCCTCTGCTTGTAGCCTGTGTGTGTCGGTGTTGATCAGCGGTTTGATGTATTGGGATCCAGTGTAGTTGAAAACCCATGAATAGTCTCCAGCAGGCACGATTCCCCCATCACCTGGCGTCCAGACAACCTCCAAGGTGGAGGAAGAGGTGTTCTGCGTCCAGACATTGGTCCCATTGTAATCCAACGTGAAGATACCCGGGTAGATCTGAAGTGGGGTGTCGGTGTGATCCGTGATGGACACCTCCACTGATGCCTCATTAGCCCTCAGCGACGGTGCCAGAGAATAGTCCAGTTTGAGGTATCCTACGATGCCGAATGTGTCCTCTAACAACTCAAAATCTGATGCTGTTAGGCCATCAGCCTGATATCTGAATCTGACGTCTATCAGCCCAGAGGGTATTGGGACGTCGTTTTCCGAGAAATTCCAGGTGATTCGGAACTCTCCTGGTTGTGCAGACCAGCCGGAGTCGTTGAGGTACCACGATGTTATTGGGGTGAAGTCTCCGGTGGATCCAGCCGATCTTATGTCCAAAAGGAGCGTGCCATTCATCGGTTCTGGTGAGTCGCCCCTGCTCATCGCAGAGCCGTTTATGTTGACATCCTCGTTTATGCCGAGCAGGCTGGAGTTCTCATAGCCCCCCTCAAGCGACAAGACGAGGTCCGGCGCCAGTGTGACGTTCATTTGGAAGTCGAGGCCACTTGGCCTGACGTGAGGAGGGGCTGAGGATGGTTGTAGGCCATCCTCTCGCCAGCCAGAGAACCAAATCCTTGCATCAATCGGGCCCAGTGGCTCATTCTCATCAATCGCCACGGGGAACTGGAAGAATCCTAGGTCCGTGACGTTCGTGGTTATGTTGACTGTGCCAAGAATGACGGTGGTGTACTCCAAGGACAGCGTGAAGGCAGAGGCGCCGCTATTCTCATCGTCCAGATCACTGGGGTCTGAGAGGTCGAGGTTCTCCCACATGAAGCGCCCCTCCAGATCTGTCGTGACCCCCGCTCCAACTGGAGGGAGTGACACTGGTTGGGGGTCGTAGAGCGAAATGGAAGGATCGTCGGTTAGATTCAGCCCCCACAATTCGTTCTGGGACTGTGCTAGGCCTGTTTCGCTGGTCATCACGGAGTATGGGGCCGATCCTGAGCCCATCACCTCCACTACGAAAGCAGCCAGTCCCGGCCGGGGGTATGCCATGGAGGAGGAGTTAGATGTAATCGTGAACCAACCAGTCTCGTTGGTTGTAGATGTCCCGAAGGCCGAAAGGGAATTGAAGAAGGGTGGCTCCAAAGCTGCGGTTTCAGGGATTACGTGGCCCCTTACCTGGGTGTTCTCAATCGGAGTCCCGTTCTCGGTGAAGACGAGTCTACCCTGAAACAGTAGTGCCTCTGATCCGCTCCTGTCATGCACCCCGGTGCTTCTGTTGACGTCCAGGACAGAGATGGGGGGCGGAGGTGGGCAGGCTTGGAACGGCTGCCACCCCAAGTCCACACCGCCTAGATTCTCGTTCGTCTGAAGGTGGGCCTCGACCCAGGAGGTGAGGTGCCGACCATAGAAGGTGTGGATGGTGCTGTCAGGGTCTTGAATCCCACCAGAGAACCCCGTGACCTTCCTTGCGGGGATGCCCAGAGTACGGAGCATCAATGCGAAGGTGCTGGAGTACTCGTCACAAGACCCTATTCTTGCATCGTCAAGCAACCACCTTGAGATGTCCTTGGGGCCATCGGTCGCTTGTGAGGCCAGGCTGAATCCAGATCCCGTAGACGACCAGCGGAATTGCACCGTGGAGTTCCCGTTGGTCAGGAAGTCCGATACCGCCTCGATCTTGTCCCATGCCGAGAAGGCGCCTGATGATGATACCACTTGGTTGGTTATCGCCATGGTGCGGTTCGTATCCTCGTTTGTAGGGAAGTCCAAAGCGTAGGAGCTCCCAGCATACGCGATCGACTCCTGTTTTTGGATTGCGGACAGGTTGTAGTCAGGAGCATTGACCTTCAAGGAATCCAAGAATGAGTTGTCGATGATCAGATCTCGGGTGGAGTTTGTCACATTGAGCGTTACTCCTGGCTCGACCATACTGGTTATGCTGAGTATGTTGTAAGGCAGGATTGCCTGACTTCCCGGTTGGCCCAGACCTGGATACACGTACGAGACATCCCAAACATGGGATGATCCGCCCCATACAGATTGGTCGGCGACCCCGCCTTGTATCTCCTCGGAGAGCGGCAACAGGGTGAGTCCATATGCGGACTGGTTCAACCCCCACGAGCCGTTTAGGTACTGATCGAAGGTGTACCAACGGTAGTATGGGGTGATCGAGGCATTCGCTGAGTCTGCTTCGTTGAATCCCACGACAATCACATCGTTGGGTCCGAACGCGGAGGAGGAATTCAAAGGATCGAGCCCGAGGTTGAGCTCCTCGCCGTCCGGTATGCCGTCACCGTCCGTGTCGGGATTTTCCGGGTCTGTCCCGTCTTGTTCCTCATTCAGGTCCGGCACTCCATCACCATCAGTGTCCAGAGGATTCTGGTCATCTGATGGGTTATTCTGAGGATTTGTGCCATCCAGATACTCCTGTAGGTCCCCCACTCCCCCCAGATCGGAGTCCGAAACGTTCCACAAGGTGACCCATCCGTCGAAAGACCCGTTGGTCAGGCTCGCACTGCCAAATGTCAGATCGCATCCGGTGCTATTCTCAAAGTAGTCGTTCAGACCATCAGAATCGGTGTCTAATCTATTGGAGCATGGTTCGCTCGGGTCAGTTCCATCGAGCCAAACCTCCGTCCAGTCATCAACCCCATCAAAGTCAGTATCTGCGAGGTTGGAATTCGAAAAATATCCATACACAGACAGGGATTCTTCCCAATCCGCAAGCCCATCCCCATCTGTGTCGGCATAATCATCGTCGCACCATGGGTCATTTACTGCGCCGACAGTGTTGTTCCAGCACCATGAGCCGTTCAGTATGTTGATCCACACGGTATTGTTGGGCGGGACGGGTTGTACTAGGTCCAGAGTAAGGTCACCGTCAATTCTCCCCCATTTGAAGGGGGTCCTGGCTCCATCTTGGGAGATGTACATGCCCAACATCATGTCTGGATTCCGCCAGTTAGGGCCTGGAGGGACTCCCTCACTGGAGTTCAGGGTGACTTGTTGGGCTGCAGGGTCCCAATCTAAGACCGTCAGATTCACTATAGAGGTGCTAACGCACGGGTCGGAGCCGTGGGCATCAGCCTCAGTTCCATCGTTAACCCCTCCAAAGTCTGTGTCTGGGACGTCCCATTTCGTGCAAGTGATGTTCTCTATGTAATTCGGTATGCCATCCTCATCAGCATCCCCATCATCCTCGATCCTTGTCGGATCCGTTTCACCAGGGTCAACATTCCCGTTGAAGTTGGAATCCTCCACGCCGTCGTCAAATGGGTCCCCATCAGTGTTGTTATTTCTGGGGTCGGAGGCAAGGGGGGGGCTGCCATAGCTGCCGTTGACCTCAATGCCATCGGCGATGCCGTCATTGTCCGTATCCACTGCAGTTGGATCGGTGAGAAGGATCAAGGCCTCTCTTGAGTCATTCAAGCCATCTCCATCGGTATCATTCGAAAATGGGTCTGTGAAAGTTATCCCATCAACCTCAGCAGTCAGGAAGGCGCAACCGCCGGGGCCGAGCGATAGCACTGGGTTGCATGGGGTTTCAGTCTGCGTTCCGTTTTCCGGGCCAGGTTGGAAGTATTGGGTCGGTGGGAAGGTGGATCCGTCCCTGGTGGACCATGCGGGGTTAATATATTCCCAGAGATTGAGCAACCCATCGTCATCTGGGTCGCCGTAAGCGCCATCATCACCCGTTCCATCTGTTGGGTCTAGTCCAAATGCGATTTCCCAGCCATCGTCCATCCCATCTCCGTCCGTGTCCCAACCGTCCACATCCTCATCGATCAAGCCGTCTCCATCGTCATCGTTCGAGGCGCAATCTGCGTCCCCATCAAAATCAGAGTCTGCTGAATCGACCAGTCCGTCGTAATCGTCATCGAAACCATTCGTGCATATGTTCCCTGCTGGGTCTTCGTCAGCGCCATCCGAACCATTGCCTTGGATAATCTGCATGGCGGACTCCTCATCCCAATTGCTGACAGGTACCGTTCCATTCCACCAAACTCCATTGTCTAGGACAGTTGGCGTTGAAACGTCGTCCCAGCCTGCTGGTATCCCCCACAGGTACTCATTCAGATTCGTCAGGAGGTCCCCATCTGGATCCCCCGTCGAACCATTCAGGTCATTCGGTGACAGTGGATCTAGGCCGTACTTCCATTCCCATCCGTCCGGCAAGCCATCATCGTCGCTGTCCCAGTCCTGAGGCTGAGTATTGATGTAAAACTCCAGGCCGTACGCCAGTCCGTCCCCATCTGCATCCAACGATGCTGCTGCACGCATGGACCCTATGTGGAGGATGGAGATGGTTGAGAACATCATCAGACAAACCAAAATGACAGCCGATCTCCTCTGGCGGAGCCCCTGTGCCTGATGCATAAATCAAGTCCCATCCAGTAAGACACTTAAGAAGAATGGAGCATTGTTCGGACTTCGTCTAGACTAACTCGATGTCGTCATCCATTGGATCCTCATATTGTGGCTCAGTTGTGCTGGGGGCCTCTATCTCTATGCTAGGTTGCGCATTCATCTCGTTGGACAAGGCATCGAGCAGTGCCATTTGAGCTGCCACTCGGCGGCGGCTCATACGAGATTGGAAACCAGCGAATAACAGGAGTATCGCCAAACCTGCTACGATGATTGTCGATGTTCTTGGGTGGGTGACCTCGTTAACCAGCAAATCGAACACTGATGCAATACTGACCACCATGGTAAGGGTAAGCTCCGCGGTGTAGGAGTCTGGCCATGCCTGGTCAGTCGCGAAGGGGCTTGCCTCTACACTGACGGGTACTCTATCCCCGTTGTTCGCATTGGCCGGGGCAGTCACCCTTATCCTGAAGGTTATCTCTTGGAAGGGGCCGATCTCCACCAGAGGTGAGCCAGAAGGGCCCTCTACGTCGACACTCCAACCCTGTTGGTCGACGCTAGCACTCAATAGGACAGTTTGGGGACTATTTCCCTTGTTCTTCACTTTGATCTGGTATGCATATTCGTCGCCGGGCCCTATACCTCGGTTTGATGTGACCTGCACCAATTCCAGCGCAGGATCATCCGCCTTGACGTTGAGAGTCACGGCCAAGTCGAAATATCGTGCGTCTTCGTCATTGGATGGAATGTCCTCCTTGATGCGAAGGAAGATGGTGTGATTCCCCTCGACTACCTGAGAAGTCATTTCGATTGTCATGTGCAATTCAATGAAATCATCAGGGCCTAGCGTGACCTTGGGTGCGTTGGATCCTGCGCTGTCAATGATATTGTAGGTCCAGATACCGTAGGCTTGGTTCCTATCGGTATTCTCAGACAGGGACGCGGGGTTAATGATCAGCCATGAGGTTGCTTCCGAGGAATCTCCAGAGAGGCTGTTTGTGACCCTTATCCTCATGGATGTCGACGAACAGTCATCCGTCTTAATGAACCCAAGAGGGACACCATCGCAGTCCTGCGAGACTTCTGCCCGGATCCCGAATGTCCTTTGAATAGTGAACTCGACTATCGTCTTCAAAGAACTGTTGTTCATGCTGGCCACCTCAAGCCTGATCATTCCCATATCCGGGTCCGCCCTGTCCCCCGATGGCTTGATGGACAGTCTGATTGTCTGGGTATTGTGCCGATCGAGTGAATTCGTGTGGAATGTTCCATCATCGTCGTCCTCAAGTATTCTTTGTCCAGTTTCATTATCATAGACTTGAATGATCGCCTTGGATCTCTCTAGTACGTCGATCCTGAAGGAGTCGGATGTGAATCCCGAGTTGAAAACCTCCATCAAAAATGGGTTGAACTCTCCATTTTCGACGTACCTAGGCACGTTGGGATCTATTTGCGGAATGGAGGAGTTTGCGATCAAATCCTCCTTTTCGTCATCCCAAACCGACACTAGGGGGGGCTGATAGACCTGTAGTTTTTCTATTTCCAGCTCCAGCGTATCTGAGACGCTTTCAAAAGAGCCCCCGACCTCTGCGTCACCGATTGCCCTTATTCTGATCTTTGGGGGTACGAAACTCAAGTCAAGCGGAGCGGTGATTGTCATGATTGGGCTCAATATGGTCCCCCCGGAGTTCATTGTGTAGCCGCCCGGGCTGTCAAATTCAACAAGCCAGTCTGAACCTAGTGTGGTTAGAAGTTGCAGTTCCACGTTCATCGATAGGGTGGCATCCCCGCGATGTATGAGTTGCAGGGGCACGGGCGTGATTGCGCCGGGCGCGATGTATTCGACCCCCCTGTCGTCGGAATGTTTCAACGAGACTCCAAACTCATTCATCTTGATAGTCTCATGGGAAATTGTGAATACGTTCGATTGCACATCAGTAACCCTCAACTCAGCCTCATAATCACCCGATTCCAAACCACTCTGATAGGTCCATTTGAATCGCCCGAACAAGCCCTCCGTGGTCCATTCTATCTGTTGTGGCACGGGAGTAAGGTCCTTCTCAAGCATCAATTGATTCGTCTCCGTATACCTGAGCCTCAATTCGACAGATTCGATATCCTTCCTGCCAAAGGCGCTTTTCACGTCGAAGCTAAATTGCATCTCCCTGTCGCTAATGACATCATTGGGGTACCAATCCACGACTGCACCATCTATGAACTCGTCACCAGGCCTCTGGACGTAGAAAACGGTATCTGAAACAGCATTTGTGCTTATATCTATCAATGAGTACCTGCTGTCACCGCTGATTTGGTTGAAAGCGACCCGGGCATCGCAATCATTGAAGAAACCGCCGTCTCCACATCCTGTCATTTCGGCTCGTATTACCAAGACCAACTCATCTGATTCGGAGACCATGAATGAACTCGAACCACCTGATCCTGTGAGATCGACGTCGATTGCCTCGTGCTCAAAGTCACAGCCCCCGAAACCTGAACAAGCCTCGTTCTCTAGTTCACCTGTCGCCACAGTGGAGCCTCCTGCCTGTAGGCTGAACGTCCACGTGACGATAGAGTTCTGAGGGCCTTCTGCCTTCAAAAATACATTCAAGGGTATGTAATACTGGCTACCTCCGCCGGTTTGTCTCTTGTCTCCTACAACTTGGAGAGATTGCATCAATACGTTTGTCGTGAATTCAAGTGAGGTGTCTAGTGCTGAGGCCTCAAGTTGCCCTCCCTCGGATGGCAGTACTGTGGAAAGATTGTTCCCAGTTGTAAGATACAAGGAATAGGTCTCTAGTTGGTTGGAAACACTAGATTCCATCCTGTCAGTTGGCCCATCTAGCATTGAAGGGGTTGGTACGATGCTTATTTGGAACAAGATTACCATTGCCATTGCAATGACTTGGGCCTTAGTGACTCCTTGTCCCCCATTCCCATTGTCCATGACTATTGGTGTCAAGTCTGATGTTAAAGGATTCTCACACCGCGGACCATATCCGTGCTGGTTAGGCTACCCCCTAGGGTTGATTCAAGTCTATGAGCGATCTCGGAGGAACTGCAGGGGTACCCGAGCGGTCAAAGGGGCCGGACTTAAGCTCCGGTGGCAAGGCCTTCGTGGGT
>CEUJ01023585.1_pt1 | contig 87424 bp, 83 predicted proteins | sample 361531 | NCBI WGS metagenome assembly CEUJ01 (sample SAMEA2622842, study PRJEB7988) | marine metagenome | biome: marine biome (ENVO:00000447); feature: marine epipelagic mixed layer (ENVO:xxxxxxxxx); material: "saline water (ENVO:00002010), including plankton (ENVO:xxxxxxxx)" | depth 140 m | reverse complement strand
TTCGGCGGCCTCATCCACTCCCGAGGGTGATTCGGCGGCCTCATCCACTCCCGATTGGATCAGCAAATTACGACAATTTCGACATCAAAAGACTCAGTTTTTTAACCCTGAAGATTTTGTTTCAAACATGACGGCATTGCACCAGTTCTCACCGGGTGATTTCAATGAGGCCTGTGTTGAATTGGGTCGATTGGATTCATCAATAAGAGATCCAATTATTGACCAATTGGTTACCCAGATTTCTTTTAAATGTGATGACAATCAGGCGAAAATGATGCACAAATTGCTTTTTTCAATGCATGAGGACCATAAACATCCACGTTTCTTACGTGATTTTATGACAAGGCTCAATGAAATATCGGGTTTTAAAACCAGTAGTGGGTTATTTTATAGGGGGAGATTTGAAGTATTCTTAACGCAAGCTCCGTTGTTGAGGAATGATCGCTTAACTGAACTGCAATCTTATTTTGTTAAACAATTTCGAGAAGAATTTTATGTGTCGCAACAGTCCATAAGAAATCAGACCATGACACTTGAAAAATACTTTGGACGAGCGTTAAATAAAGAGGCGGTATCGAATTTAATTTATTGTGTTGTTCGGTCTCGCATCCCTGAAAAAAAATCCGCGGGTTGGATGATGGTGGCTCAGCTACTCTCTGAGCATGAAGGAAAACAAACGCGTGCTCAAAAAGCCCAGTTGGTGCAATATGTGATTCATGAACTTATGAAGCATTCGCCACCTGCTAAGTTAAATGAGAATATTCAGTGTTTGTTGAAACATGTCCCAGCCTCCAATCAGGAGGGGGTCCGTGCTGAAATTTCACATTACTTTAAAGGTAAAACGTTTGTGAAACCGACGAACTTTAAACTTGAATCGTGTAAACTGAACTTTAAATTTAAAGAATTTAACTTTCGTGGTAAACCGGTTCCTAGACCGACTTGGGGTTCTGTTTCTCGTGGGATGTCTCAGTTTTTTGGGCGTGAGCATACCACAACATCGTATTCATCCGATCCGAATCATGGTCATTATCAAAATCTGTTATATCAAACCATAGAAGCAATAAAAAAGCCGGCTTCACCTGAAAATAAAGAGGCAAATGAACGCTTATTGGCGCATTTAATTATTCAAGCCGCAAGTCATAAAGGGTCAGAAGATCAATTGAATGGCTACATTGGTTCTTTAAGTCCAGATGACCAGTACACTTTGGCCAAGAAATGCGAGTTACTCATATCTGAAGCACAATTGGAGTCACTAAAAAAAGCGTATACGGATAAACCATTTGGAAAGTTTGTTCGGCTAATGCGTTTGTCTGGCGCCAAACAAACGCATTTAAGGGCCCAGTTGGTGAAGGCAAGCATGGTTCAAAAAATTAAGACCGATGATGTCATGTTGAAATCGATTTTTAACGTTATGGTGGATTATGCCAAATATGCACGGAATTTTGAAAATGGCAGCCGAACCACGACGTTTTCTGTGTCCCATGTTAATTCTTCATTAAGTATTGGTGGGTGATGATGGTGTATAATTTAAAAATGATGGATATTGTGATTTTAAGTTTTTTTTTGTTATTGTTTTGTTGTTTTGTTTGGGTCGAGTTTCTACGATTTAAATCACAACGTCGCCAGCTTGATCAGGCCAAAGCCCATGGATTAAAAGCCATTGAGGAGTATCAAAAATCAAATCATGGGGATGTGGCTATGGTTGAAAAAGAGATGGTTCAGCGAATTAAAGCTCGTGAATTAAAATCAGCCATCAAGGATGCCGAACAAGAATCAACCGATACCCATCAAAATGATGCTTAATGCGCTTGATTTATTTGTCAATTCAAATTAAAGTTTTACAGTCATGGAATTTATATTGATTTCTGCTTTATCAATGCGTGTGCTGATGGATGTTTGTTTTAAATTATCTGTGCAAAATGTCCAATTTGAATCAGCCAGAGGTGCATGGAACTCATTTAAGCAGGTGGTATTCAATTGGGCGTTTTTGGTGGCCGTAACAACGGCCGGTCTCAATTTTTTATTGTGGATGATGGTGTTGTCTCATTATGATTTGAGTTTTGCATATCCGCTGTTTGGTGTTTGCTTTGCGTTGATTATGATTAGTGGGAAACTGTTTTTTGGTGAAACATTGGATCGCTATAAGATGGTTGGTATCGGGTTTATTTTACTCAGTTCATTGGTATTGGTGATTGGATGAAACAGATTCTATTTTTTATTTTAGCCCCAATTATTTTTAGTGTGATTGGTGAGTTCTTATTAAAAATGAGTGTGGATGGTTTGCCCATCGGATTTGATGTGGCGAGTTTGTTCCTTATTGTATCCAACCCGACAATTGTGACGGGTATCTTTTTGATATGTGCTTCGGCGTTGCTGTGGATTGTTGGCATGAGTAAATTTCAATTGTCGTTTATGTATCCATTTTTAAGTCTAAATTATGTTATTATCATTGTTGGTTCTGAGTTTATCTTAAAAGAAAATGTGCAATTGAATCGCTATGTATCAATTTTATTAATTATTATCGGTTTGGTGATTATTTCACGAAGTCAAAATGTCAAAGTAAAGGAGTCATAATGTCAGTACAATTGGATGATTTATCAAATGTTATATCCAAAATCGAGCCTAGCTTGACCATGAGCATTACAGCCTTGGCCAATAAACTACGTTCTGAGGGTCAAAATGTAATTGGTTTTGGTGCCGGGGAGCCGGATTTTGATACCCCAGACCCAATTAAAGCGGCCGCCATAAAAGCCATTGAATCTGGAAAAAGTAAATATACCCCTGCCGCAGGATTGGCTGAATTAAAGATGGCCATTTGCAATCGATTAAATGCGGATTATGGGGTTCATTATGAACCTAATCAAGTGGTTGTTTCTTGTGGGGCTAAACATAGTTTGCACAATGTTTTTTATGCGTTATTAAACCCTGGCGATGAAGTGATTGTTCCAGCGCCTTTTTGGGTTAGTTATCCAGAGCAAATTGCATTGACTGGTGGTGTTATGGTGCCAGTCTCTACAACCGTTGATTCTGATTTTAAAGTTACTGTGGATGTTTTAGAGCAGGCAAGAACCCCTCAAACCAAAGCCATTGTCATAAACTCACCATCAAACCCCACCGGCAGCATTTACTCTGAATCTGAACTTCGAGCCATTGCTGATTGGGCGGTATCGCACAACCTTTGGATTATTTCTGATGAGATTTACGATAAGTTGATCTACGCTGATCAGCATGTTAATTTGCCAAGTCTATCTGAAACAATTAAAGAACGAACCATTTTGGTTAATGGGGTGTCGAAATCCTATGCCATGACGGGATGGCGCATTGGTTATTTTGCAGCGCCTGCCCATATTGCAACGGCTGTGGCTCAATTGCAATCACATACAACATCCAATCCCACATCCATTGCGCAATATGCCGCCATTGAGGCGTTTCAAATGGATCAATCGGTATTGGATACCATGCGGCAAACATTTAATGCCCGTCGGCAACGAATGATTGAACTTTTAAAGGCCATTCCTGGAATTACGATTAATGAGCCAAAGGGCGCCTTTTATGCATTTCCTCGAATTGATGCACTTTTTGGAAAAACTACAACGAGTGGTAAGAAAATTACAAACTCGATGACGTTTTGTGAAGCATTACTCGCTGATGCACAAGTGGCGTGTGTTCCAGGCATTGGGTTTGGAACCGAGGGATATATGCGCTTATCCTATGCAACTTCAGACTCAAATATTGATGAAGGCTTGGCCCGAATGGCGGCTTGGGTGGATACCTTGCAATGATCTTGGCATGTTAATTCCACTTAATTTAGTGGGAAAAGCAATCAAATATAGGGTCAGCAATTTTGCTGGCCCTGTTATTTATGGGGCATTAAATATTTTTTAAAATCTTGTATAATACCTGAATGACTCAACGTCCACTCATTCCTGACGATCTTCATGCATTCCCTCCCGATGGTGGTGAGCATTTTAATCGGTTGGTGTTTGAGGGCTCATTGTACTTAAAAAGTCATGCGCATCAAGCCATTCGTTGGTACCCTTGGGGGTCGGCAGCGTTTGAGTTAGCAAAGATTGCCAATAAGCCGATATTTTTATCCATTGGGTATTCATCGTGTCATTGGTGTCATGTCATGTCTGAACAAACATTTGATCGGGATGATGTGGCTCAAATGTTGAATGATCATTTTGTATCCATTAAAGTGGATCGGGATCAACATCCTGATATTGATCAAATTTATATGAGTGCCACGCAATTGTTGACTCAACATGGTGGATGGCCCAATTCGGTATTTTGTTTACCCACGGGGCAGCCGTTTTATGCGGGAACCTATTTTCCACCGGATGATCATGCCCGTGGGCCAGGTTTTTTGACCCTTTTGAAGCAATTGTCTCAAGCGTGGGAACATAATCATGATGAGATCTTAAAGCAAGCCCAGGAGCTTGAGCGTGTCATTCAAAAAATGAACCATTTGCAAAAAGAACCGCATCAATCTGTGGGTCTTCAATCCCGATTTTTGAATGCCTTGAATGGAATTGAGTCTCGCATGGATATGCATCATGGAGGATTTCGTGGGGCACCAAAATTTCCGCCATATGCATCGTTGCGGTTACTCATTGCTAAAGAGCGGTTTGACCCGGTTCATGTGACCTTGAAACAGATGGCCTTAAGTGGATTGTATGATCAAGTGGAAGGGGGGTTTCATCGCTATAGCACCGATGAGGAATGGCATCTGCCGCATTTTGAAAAAATGCTCATGGATAACGCCCAAATGATTGAATTGTATTCACTCATGCATGCGCAAGCGCCTTGTGATTTGTATGAACGCGTTGTGCGAGAAACCATTGATCATTTGATGGCGCAATGGTTAATGCCCAATGGTGGGTTTATCTCCACCATTGATGCGGATAGTGATGGTGGGGAAGGGCATTATTATATGGTGAGTTTTGACGAGTTATCCACGCTTGCCTCTCCTGAATTGGTTCAGCAGTGGGCCGATTATTTTCAATGCCATCGTGATGGCAATATGGTTGATGAGGCGTCTGGTGAGCATACAGGGCTGAATATTTTGCATCCACAATCAGATGAGTGTGGTTTTGATTGGATTGAGTTTCGACAGGCGTTGTTATCGTTTCGACAACAGCATCGTCAAGCGCCTCAAAAAGATGATGCATTTGTGATTGCCAACAATGCGTGGCTTGCCAAAGCTTTGTATCTTGCGGCCAATGTGTTTGGCGAGAAGGAATGGTTTTCCATTGCGGATGATGTGATGCATATCATTCGTAAGAAGATAGAGACGTTACCGGATCGGGTGTATTTGGATGATGTCGTGTATGCGCTCTCAGCGGCGTTGGCTAAAGAAGACAATCTAACGGAGTGTGATTTTTATTGGCATCATTTAATGGATCGTTTTTATGATGATATTCAGGGTGGTTTATGGTATTCCCAAGAAACCCATCGAACCCCCATGTCACGCATCAAAGCGATTCATGATCAGGCAGAACCAGCCCCAAATGGGGTGTTTATTGAGTGTGCATTTCAACTTTATCAATTGACCAATCACATTCAGTATTATGAAAAAGCCTTGGATTGTATGGATGCGTTTATGGCCACGGTGTTATCGGCATCATTTGGGTGTGAATCCTATTGGTTGGGTGTCCTTTTATATTGGAATGGATTGTCCCATGCCAAAGGGGTTCGGGTTCAGCGAAGCAAATGCGCCATTGACGATGATTTGGTGAGCTTCATTGAGTTGGATCTCTGTATTGATCAGGGGATGTATTTGATGGGTGAAAAAGGCATTGTGATTGACGGAGTGATTGATTGGTTGCAATGTTCGGTGGACCCACAAACATCTCGTCGTATGGACTGGTCGGATGATATTGTCTCTTGTGCGACTGGGAATGTCCGATTTCAAGCGCGTTGTCGACTGGCTTCACGACCAACACAGATGTCGATTAAATTACTCATTTGCTCAGATGCCATGTGTTATGAGCCAATTGAGTTGTCTATTCCGATCATTGATTCATAGGGGGGTGGGCACAAGGTGCCCTTCTTCCATAATAATGGTTGTCTGAACGCTTAATAAATGTTGAACCCTGTGGGCCCGAACATGTCGGTAAACGGGTCGAGGTTTTCAGTGTGTTGTATGGATGTTTTTGTGGTGTCTTTGATCTTTGATCTCTTTTTGATTCGGTCCACAAATTGCGTTAATTGGGTGGAGGAAAATTCATCTGCATTGGTATGCAAGGCCATTTCAGTGTGCATTAAGTTGAAAAATACATCGTTGTTGTTGGTTGTGGATCCCAAGCTGCCGATGGTTTGTATACTTACATCGCAAAACGGTCCGTTAATCTTTCTAGCCATTTCCTCCCTCCCTTGATAGCCTCTTCACTTATAGTATCGATGTTTGTTCATAATTAATTGTATTGAAAAAAATCGATACTTTATTTTTTGAAAACCTATTGAAACTTATTCTTTCATTCAGTTTTTTTAATGGATAGGGATGATGATTATTATTTTTTTATGTCTGGTATAATTTAACTATGGTTGAGTTTCATGTGCGGGTGTCCGGTCGAGTTCAAGGTGTGTTTTTTCGACAATCCACCAAAGCGGTGTCGGATCAATTAGGGATTTCTGGTTGGGTCAAAAATTGTTCGGATGGGTCGGTTGAAGCCCTATTTCAATGTTCTGAGAATCAATTTAATGATATGGTAACATTTCTTCATTGTGGTCCTCCCCAAGCAGATGTCAAACATCTTGAGATTCTTTATCAAAAAGACTGTACGAAATCCCTTGAAGGTTTTACCATATTGTATGAGTAATACTATGATTAAAGTTTATAAATTTGGTGGGACATCCGTTGGGTCCGTTGAAAAAATTCAGGCGATTGCCGATCGTATTATGTCTGAACCCAATAATCAGCATGTGGTGGTTGTATCTGCTATGGGGCATACCACGGATCAACTGGTTGAATTATGTTCTAAGATATCCACCACTCCAGAACCTCGTGAATATGATGCACTGATATCGACGGGTGAAAATGTATCGGCGGCATTATTGAGCATGGCCATTATAGCCAAAGGTGGGAAGGCCATTTCCTTGAATGGTTCTCAGGCTGGGATTTATACCAGTAATGGTCATAAACGTGCGAAAATTATGGATGTAAGGCCGGATCGAATTCAGTTGGAACTCAATGAAAATAAAGTGGTTGTGGTGACTGGTTTTCAAGGGGTGTCTGAGTTTAATGATGTCACCACCATTGGTCGTGGCGGTTCCGATACCTCGGCGGTCGTTTTGGCGGCCTCATTGGGCTTGAAGGAATGTGATATTTATACCGATGTTGATGGGGTGTATACCACCGATCCAAGGTGTGTTTCACAGGCAAAAAAATTATCCGTTGTATCTTATGATGAAATGTTAGAGCTGGCGTCGATGGGCGCTCAAGTATTGCATCCTCGGGCGGTTGAATGCGCCAAAGAAAATGGCATTACCTTGCATGTTCGATCGTCTTTTTCATCGGATGAGGGAACACGAATAAAGGAGTTGAATTCAATGGAATTAAATCGAACGGTTACGGGCATTGCGCTGAAGCGAGATGAGGCAAAAATTTCAGTTGTGGGTGTGGCGGACCAACCCGGTATTGCTGGTAAATTATTTGGGGAACTCGGTAATCATAATGTCAATATTGATATGATCATTCAAAGCAATGAACAGGAAAATGAAACCAATACCATTACATTTACTGTGTCTGAAGATGACTATGAAGATGCCAAGAAAATTACTGAGAGAGTGGCCAAAGAATTGGGTGCAGGGCATGTGGTTGGTGATACAAGCATTGCCAAAGTGTCTATTGTGGGTGTGGGCATGATTTCCAAGCCTGGTGTTGCGGCTACCATGTTTAAAACCTTGGGAGAGTGTGGCGTCAATATTCAATTAATTACCACATCTGAAATTAAGGTTTCATGTGCGGTTGAGTCTGGCCAGGCAGATGTTGCTGTTCAAGCTTTGCACGATGCATTTGAATTGCATAATGCTAAATGATTGATCAAGTACCACTTTATTTGCTTTGCTATTTAATTGGGTGGGTACCGCTGTATTTTGTGTACAGACAGGTCGAATATTGGTTGCCATTTCGCTTAAAAAAATCCAATGTTCTTTTTTCTTGGTTTCCATTCTTTTATGTGCTTTACATGTTGGCTGAGATTGGCAGAGGTTATGCATTGATGCATATTGTTCATCAATGGTTAACCTTTGACATTGATTTAATCATTGGCGCAGGGATATGGTTTTTTTCGATTGGCTTTCCCTTATTTACTCCTTCAAAATATCGTACCTCACTTTGGTTATCGATGATGGGCATATATTTATATTTGTTGCCGACCTATGTGTGGGTGATGCCAATGGTATTGATTTTATGTTTTCTTATGGGGAAATCACGGCCGTTGGCCTATGGAATGGTTGGTGCATTATTTTTAATTATTGGTGTATTTTCAGGGGGAAATAGCCTGTATATTTTCTTGTATTTGTCATTATTTGCTTATTTGATTGTTAAAAGCTTATTAGACACAAGATTTGTTTCAACATAATTTGCCTATTTCGAAAACATAAATTAAATTTGGATGAGGTTATTTAATTTTAAAGAGTCCTCACTGATGATGTACTTTTTATTTAAGCCGGATTGCTTGAGTAATACATGGGGTTTTTTTTCTGTGACCCATAAATTTGATTTTGGTAAAAACTGCCCGAAAAAAAGATCAATTTCAAAATGAATTTTATAAGCAGGAATGCGTGAATTGTATACGTTCAAGTGTGTTTTTTTATCTACCACAAATCGTATTGGGAGTATGGTTTTCCAAGGGGTAATTAGGTTGGCTTTCACAACGTTGCCTACAGTAATCTCTTGGTGTCGTAACGTGTATACTAAACCTTGGAGTGTCATGGGGTTTCGATATGTGGGTAATTTTGCGTTGAAAGATTCGTTGTATTGGGTGTTTTTATAGGTTACATTGTATGCTGCATTTTCTTTTTGTATGGTCCAAAAGAAATATTCACCATCGACGTCATTCTCACTGTGTTGTTTCATCCACCATAATGAATTGTTTTTTAAGATGGTTTTGTTTTTTTCAGTTATTTTTTCTGTATCGATAATGGCAGAAATGTGGCTTTCTGATCCTTTTTCTTCAAATATGTAGGTGACTGTAATGGGGTAATTATTATGTGTTCCAATGTAGGCATAGGTTGATTTTTCAGCAAAGACAGGGAGTGTGCATACTAAAACAGTAAGAATTAATTTAAAGAGCCATGGTTGATGTATCAAACACCCAATCTTTTGGGTTAACGCGAATGGATTGTACACTGATTCCAAAGTGCAAGTGTGTTCCGGTCGCAATGCCTGTTGATCCAACGGTGCCAATAATATCTCCTTTTGATATTTTATCGTTTATTTTTACATTTATTTTATCTAAATGATTATAAATGGATATGATGCCCCATCCATGGTTGATCATAACGGTATTGCCGTGTACTTTTAATGATTTTGCGAGTGCAATGGTGCCGGATTGGCTCGCTTTAATGGGGGTGCCAAGTTTGGCGGATATGTCTGTGCCAGAATGGGACCAGCCGGGTTTGTTGTTGTATACGCGCTGTGTTCCAAAGTCAGAGGTGATTCGGCCTTCAAGTGGCCAAATGAAGGGGCCTGAAAACTTTTTGGATGCTGTGGTTGTTTGAAATGTTTTTCCGATCAAACGATTTTCTGTTTTTCGGCTGGATCTGTCTTGACTGATTTTGTATTTTTTTGGTTTTAGTTTAATGTGTTCCTTGGTGAAATTGGCGGATTCGATACGAATGGGTAGCGAGGTTTGGTATGTGCTGCCATCGGCAAATGTAAAAGAGAATGAAAGGTTTGTATTTTTAGTCTGAATGTATCGGCTAATCCCAATGCAGGTTAGATATTGGTTGTTTTCGCGGTTGTTTTTAAATATTTTGAATGTTTTTTTTTTGAGTCGGATGGTTCCTGATGCGATGGGTTTGCTGGCATTTATTTTAATCCAAATGGCATCCCCTTGTTTTGGGTTTATATTGGTTACATCAATGTCGACCAATGGGTGGGCCATAAGGGTAGAACCAATGCTTAGCATTACGATCAGTTGTTTGAAAATCATGTAGATATCCTATCATTCATGGGGCATGTTGGACAACGGCGATTGCTTTTTGTAAGTGAAAACAGTGGGGGCTTTTGTGTATAATAATTACATAGATATTATTTATGAAATTTAGGACAGGTTGCATGAAAAAACGTCATCGAGTGGGGATCTCTCGGCTTTCCAGAGGCAACCTGCATCGGGGAAAAGGCTAAAGATGAGCTATGACTATAATTTACATAAATTTTATTTAAAATACAACAATAATTTAAGGAGATTTTAATGAATAGTGTTTTGGATATTATTTTTAAGCAGGTTCAGCTGCGTTCGAATGAGCCCGCGCTTCATTATTTAGAAAACGGTCAGTATATTCCAATTACATACCATGGAATGGCTGTGAGTGCCGAGCGGTTGAGTGGGTTTGTGCAATCGGTGTGCGATCCAGGTCAAAATGTGGTTATTTGGTCCAATAACTGTTGGCAATGGGCCATTGCTGATTTGTCGATTCAACTTGCCGGTGCGGTTTCTGTACCGGTTTATCCCACTTCTGGTGTGGATCAACTGGCGTACATTTTTAATGATGCAAAGCCTGTATTAATTTTTGTGGATGAATTAACCACAGAACGCTTATCTGTCATTTCAAAAATAGATGGCATAAAGAAGGTGGTGGTTTTCGGGAAAGTTGAAGAGCGTCCTGGAAGCGGCATTGTGATTGATTTTGATGATGCCATGGCTTCGGTGGATGAAGTTCAGCACCTCACCAATGAGTTATGGATGAAAGATCGGTTGAATGATCCATTCACTACGTTGTATACGTCAGGCACAACGGGCACGCCGAAAGCGGTTCCGTTGACACATAATAATATTGTTCAAAACTTTCTTGGAATACTTGATATTATTCCGATTGAAAATACCGACGCCTCATTGTCTTTTTTGCCACTTTCCCACATATTTGAGCGAACCGTGGGATTTGTCTGTGTACTGGGCGTTGGTGCCACCATTTATTATGCGGAGTCGATTGATACTGTTGCGAGGGATTTGTTGGTGGCCAAGCCAACGTTTATTATTAGTGTTCCTCGGTTGTATGACAAAATATACGCCAAAGTTATGAGTAATGCCTCGGGTGTCAAAAAAATAATATTGAAGTTGGCGCTTGGGATTGGGGCAAATTTTAAGCAGAGTGGCTTTTTATGGAATCTTGCCTACAAGGTTGTGTTTTCAAAGATTCATCAAAAAACTGGTGGCAATGTACGATTTTTGGTCACAGGTGGGGCCCCGATATCACGGCATGTGGAAGTGTTTTTTAATTCCATTGGGTTGCCTGTGGTTCAAGGGTATGGGCTTACTGAAACATCTCCGATAATTACGGGCAACTTGGATCAAAAGGTTGGGGCTGTTGGAAAACCGTTGGATAACTTAGATGTGAAAATTGCCGATGATGGTGAAATTTGCGTGAAAGGCCCCAGTGTGTTTTCTGGGTATTCCAATGTTTCAAATGATGATGTATTTACGGATGATGGTTTTTTTAGAACGGGTGATTTGGGCTATATTGATCATCATGGGTATTTGTATGTTACGGGTCGAAAAAAGGAAATTATTGTATTATCAAATGGTAAAAATGTGTCTCCAAATCGTGTCGAGGAGCAATTGGTTCAATCGGAGTATGTGAATCAATTGGTGGTGGTTGGTGATAATAAGCATTATTTATCGGCATTAATTGTTCTTGAGCTTGATAAAGTTCAGCATACATTGGGTGTTTCAGATTCGTTGGACGTTTTATCGCAACAACCCAGTGTCAGTGAATTGATTGCCGAGGATTTGAAGCGATTATCTGTTAATTTAGCAACATTTGAAACGGTGAAGCGTTTTGCCTTGGTTCCAAATGAGTTCTCGATTGAAGGAAAAGAACTGACCCCAACATTAAAATTGAGGCGACGGGAAATAAATAAAAAGTATCATGATTTAATTGAATCATTGTATGATAAGTAAGGATTTTGAAGATGAAAACAGAGCATAACAAACAACATGAACGAATCGCGATAGTGAATGGGTTGCGAACCCCTTTTCTAAAGGCTGGGACTCAATTTAAAGGAATTGATGCCGATGAGTTGGGGGTTTACCCACTGAAGGAGGCCTTATTAAGATCCAATATATCTCCGGATGAAGTTGATGAGGTCATTGTTGGCTGTTGTGGTCAACCCGCGCATGCCGCCAATGTGGGGAGGGTTATTGCGTTACGTGCTGGAATTCCAAAGGAAGTTCCAGCCATTACGGTGCATCGAAATTGTGCGTCTGGCATGGAGGCCATTTCAACGGGTGCTCAACGTTTGTTGTTGGGTGATGCCGATATTGTTGCCACCGTCGGTGTTGAGTCAATGTCCAATTACCCGTTATTGTATGACCAAAAAATGAAAACATTTTTTGAAAAATTATCCCGTGCTAAAACGTTATCTCAACGGTTGTCTGTATTGGCCACCTTTCGAGTTCGCCATCTAAAGCCAGTGATTGCATTGCAGTTGGGATTAACGGATCCAACGTGCAATTTGATTATGGGCAATACGGCTGAAAATATATCTAGAGAATTTAAAATTTCGCGTGAAGAGCAAGATGAGTTTTCATTAAATTCACACTTAAAGTCACTGGACGCTCAGGAAGCGGGTCGGTTTGATGATGAAATCATTCCTGTGCAGGTCCCATACAAATATGATCAAACCATTACGTCGGATAATGGGCCACGTCAAGGTCAAACCATTGACGCACTGAAGAAACTAAAACCATTTTTTGATCGAAAACTCGGCACTGTAACGGTTGGATCATCCAGCCAATTAACGGATGGTGCGGGCGCGTGTTTACTGATGCGGGAATCAACAGCAAAAGAACGTGGAATTACCCCTTTGGGGTATTTGAGGGGGTATGCTTATTCTGGTTGTGAGCCTCGTGTGATGGGCATGGGCCCAACGTATGCGTCACATCGGTTATTTCGTCGTCACGGGGTTACCATGAATGACATTGATTTGGTTGAAATTAATGAAGCTTTTGCGGCTCAGGTCCTTGGCAATGTTCGTGCATTTGAATCTGAGGAATTTTCTCGTTTGGAACTTAATGATTCTGAACCTTTGGGCGAAATTCCAATGGATAAACTGAACGTTAATGGCGGGGCCATTGCATTGGGGCATCCTTTAGGAGCATCTGGTCAGCGCATTGTCATGACCTTACTTCACGAACTTCATCGTCGCGAACAACAGCGTGGGTTGGCCACGTTGTGTGTTGGTGGCGGACAGGGTGGGGCCTTTTTACTGGAGAAAGATTAATGCAACACTTTTCTTTAACATTTCATGAACAATTTGCCTATGTGAAATTTGATATGGTGGGGGAAAAGGTTAATAAGTTAAATAAAGAGGCGTTTCTAGATTTGTCCGACATCATGGATCAGTTGGAAAAGAAAATTAATGTTGAATGGGTTCTATTTGATAGTACGAAGTTGGGGGTTTTTATTGCAGGCGCCGATATTAAAGAATTGGAATCAGTTCAATCTTATGACGATGGTCAGGCCCTGATTCAGCGTGGTCATGATGTGTTTAATCGGATTGCCTCTTTGAAGGCAAAAACAGTGGCTCTGGTTGATGGTGTTGCGCTTGGTGGTGGACTTGAATTTGCCTTGTCTTGTGACTTTATTGTGGTGACAGACTCAGAAAAAGTAAAGTTGGGGCTACCGGAGGTGAATTTAGGGATTATCCCTGGTTGGGGAGGGACGCAACGGTTGCCTCGTCGTATTGGCTTAATCAAAGGCATTGAGCACATTGTTTCCGGTAAAATTATTAATGGAAAAAAAGCGTTGCGTCTTGGTTTGGCGGATGCGATGGTTCCCAGTGATTTTAAGCACGAAGCATTAATGAGCCTCATTAAAAATAATAAACTTAAACGGCGGTTGAGAAAGCGATCCATTATTGAGCGATTACCAGGGTTTAAGTTTTTTGTCGTTCGTAAAGCCAAACAATCGATTTTAGAAAAAACAAAAGGACTGTATCCCGCGCCCATAAAGGCATTGGATGTTGTTTCTTGGTCGTATTCAAAATCGCTTCAAAAGGGGTTGCAGAAAGAAATTCAAGGGGTTTCTGAATTGTTTGATACCAACATTCCAAAACATTTGATGAATTTGTTCTTTTCACAGGAAAGTATAAAGAAAATGCCACAAGTTCAAGCCGCTTCTGGGCGAAAAATTAAGCGTGTTGGGGTGGTTGGTGCTGGTCTGATGGGGGGAGGCATCGGTTGGTGGTTTTTAAATAATAATCAAGATGTGCGATTCAAAGATGTTTCTTGGGAAATGATTCGAAAAGGGTATCAGGCGGCGTATAAGGTTATTGAGAAAGGCATGAAACGACGTAAGGTCCCAAAATATAAAGCGCCTTTAATGATGAATCAAGTGTCATCGACTTTGGATTATCAAGGGTTTGGTTTGATGGACTTGGTTGTTGAAGCTGTGCCAGAGAAAATGACGCTTAAAAAGAAAATTATGGATGAAATTGAAGCGTCAGTGAGTGATTCAACCATTATTGCAACCAATACGTCATCTTTATCCATTGATGAAATGGCCAAAAATTTAAAAAAACCAGACCGCTTTTTAGGGGTCCATTTTTTTAGTCCTGTTCAAAAAATGCCCTTGGTTGAAGTTATTCCTTCTGAAAAAACATCGGATGATGTGGTTGCTGACGTTTGTAAGATGATTATTAAAAATAAGAAGTTTCCAATTATTGTGAAAAATTGCCCTGGTTTTTTAATTAATCGTATTTTACTGCCGTATGTTAATGAAGCCATTTATTTGATGAACCAAGGATTTAAAGTGGATGATATTGATCGTATTGCTGTTAATTTTGGCATGCCCATTGGGCCTTTGGCATTGGCGGATGAGGTTGGTCTGGATGTTGGCTTTAACGTTCTTAATATTTTACAAGAAGGGTATGGGCCACGGTTTAAGATGCATGAACAGTTTATGCAAGTGGTTAAAAATGATCAGCTGTTGGGAAAGAAAGCCAAGAAGGGCTTTTATGATTATTCTAAAGGTGATGCTGTGATTAATACGGACTTATACAAACAACATTCGATCGTCATGAAATATCGAATTTCAGATCAGGATGTGACTGAAATTATTGATCGATTAATTTTAATTATGTTAAACGAAGCCTCACGATGCATAGAGGAATCAGTGGTTGAGTCCCCAGAACAACTTGATTTGGCGATGATTATGGGCACTGGTTTTCCCCCGTTTAGAGGTGGTTTATTACGTTATGCGGATGAACGAGGGTTGGGGGATATTGTTCATCGACTGAATCATTTGGCTCAGACGGTGGATCAACGGTTTAAACCATCGGCTTATTTGTTAAAACTTAGTAAAGAAAATAAAACATTCTATCGAAAATAAGGTATGACTAATATTTTATATGAATTTATATATTTGCCATTAAGTTGGCAGATCTCCATTGCTGTTGGATTTTTATTGAGTTGCATTTTGTTCCGATGGCCGAGTGTCTTGGTTGGAATTGCAGTGGCCTACGGACTTTGGTTGTATGCGGTTGACCCAGTCGTGATGGGCCTTACTTTAGTGGTTTTAGTGATTGTTACAGTGCCTGTGATTCGGCAATATGTGTTGTCGTTTCCTATTATGTCGTTGGCCATTAAGTTTAAGATTTTTCCGAAGGTGTCTGATACTGAAAAAGCGGCACTTGAAGCGGGGAGCGTATGGATGGATAAGGAACTTTTTTCGGGAGATCCCAATGTGAAGCGACTTATGTCTCAAAAGATTCAGCAATTAACACCTGAAGAATTGGCATTTCTTCACGGGCCAGTTGCAGAATTATGTGACATGGTGGATGACTGGGAGATTCAAAAGAATAAGCAAATTCCTGATCATGTGTGGGCATTCATTAAGGAAAAGAAGTTTTTGGGAATGATTATTCCAAAAGCGCATGGCGGGCTTGGCTTATCTGCGATTGGCCACAGCGTTGTTATTGAAAAAATTGCGTCTGTTTCGGCCACGTTGGCTATCACAGTCATGGTGCCAAATTCATTGGGTCCAGCTGAATTATTGCTGCATTACGGAACTCAGCGTCAAAAAGACCAATACTTAACTAAATTAGCTACCGGGGAAGAGATGCCATGTTTTGGTCTTACTGAACCAACCGCTGGGTCTGATGCCGGTGGATTGCAATCAGAAGGTGTTGTTTTTAAAGATGATGATGGTGAATTAAAAATTCGATTCAATTGGAATAAGCGTTGGATTACATTGTCTGGAATATCGACGGTGATTGGTTTGGCATTTTTATTGAAGGACCCTGATCAGTTGTTGGGTGGTCCAAAAGAATATGGGATTACATGTGCGCTTATCCCAACGCATACCAGTGGCGTTGATGTGTCAAAGCGGCACGATCCACTGGGTGTTCCATTCATGAATTGCCCCACCACGGGAACCAATGTTGTGATGCCAATATCATGCATTATTGGTGAAATGGATGGTTTGGGTAAAGGGTGGACCATGTTAATGGATTGTTTATCGGCTGGCCGAGGCATTTCGTTGCCATCATTAAGTGCGGGTGGTGCTCAAGCCATGGTGCTGGCCACAAGTTCTTTTGGTGTGATTCGACAGCAATTTGGCATGTCGGTGGGTCAATTCGAGGGCATTGAGGAGCCAATGGCACGGGTTGTTGGGAAAACTGTGTTATTAAAAGCCGCTCGAGATTATACATGTGGGGCCATTGATCAAGGTGAAAAACCGTCGGTGATCTCTGCAATTTTAAAACTGCATTCAACCGAAATGTTTCGTGATATCGTGAATGATAGCATGGATATTTTGGGAGGTGCTGGCATTACACAAGGGCCTCGAAATGTTACAGCGAGTGCCTACAAAGCGGCTCCGATTGGCATTACTGTTGAAGGTGCCAATATTTTAACGCGAACACTCATTATTTTTGGGCAAGGGGCGTTGCGTTGTCACCCATTTGCATATGATGAAGTTGCCGCGGCAGAAACCAAGGATGTGAAGCGTTTTGATCGGGCATTTTTTGGGCACATTGGCCATATCTTAAGAACAACATTGCGTGTGGTCTTGCTTACCCTTACGCAGGGTGGTTTATCGCGGCATTATGGTGGATTTTTGGCGCCTTACAAGCGTCGATTGGTTTGGGTATCGTCTATATTTGCCTTAATATCCGATATTTCGATGGCCTATTTTGGTGGCGCTTTAAAGGCCAAGCAAAAAATTACTGGCCGCTTGGGAGATGTCCTATCATGGATGTATTTGGCCACAAGTACCATGGTTTACTATGAAAAGCATCGGGACAATAAAGCGTTAGAGCCAATGGTTCAATGGGCATTGGACTACAGTTTTCATAACATGCAAGTTGCTCTGATTGGATTTTTTGATAATTTTAGTTGGGTGACTCGGTTATTCATCGCTCCCATATATCGATTGTGGCGTGTTGGGACGCATCCAAGCGATGTCTTGGGTAAGACGGTGGCTGTTGCCATTCAGGCGGATGAGTCATTGCGAGGTTTTTTAACCAATGGGGTTCATTTTGTTACAGATGATACGCCAGGCATTGGTAAACTCAATCATACCTATAAGCAGATTATTCAGTCCGAAAAAGCATTCAAAAAAATCCGACGTGCCGTTAAAAAGCGTCAGCTTCCCAAAAAGGACGTGACCTTTGTTTTGGATGATGCCGTGAAATTAAATATCATAACGGCTCAAGAAGCGGATCAAATTCGTGTCGCGGAAAAGGCCCGCTTGGATGCTATTCAGGTGGATGCGTTTACTAATGACGAATATCTAAATAACGCATAATCTGAAATTAATGAGGATGCTTAAATCATTATGCTTATATTTTTTTGATGTAGGAAAAAAGTATGGGGTTTTTTTCGTTCTGCTATTGCCTGGGTGTGGCTTAATCTCCGTTGATGATGGATCTGGTGCAAAAACTTGCGATGGCTCCACTGTGGCTTATTCAAATACCACGCGATCTGGGGCTTTAACGACATCTGAAACATGGCGTGGGACCATTACTATTTCAGGGGATATTTTAATTGGTAACAATTGCACGTTAACCATTGAACCCGGCACCACTGTAAAATTTACAGCGAATTCAGATAGTACCAATCATGGTTTTGATACCCCCATTACAGATCCCCCATTTCCAAATGATCCCCCAACAAAACCTTCGGAGTTTTCAGGGATTGAGCTTTGGGGTGGGACACTGGTTTCCCTTGGGACGGATGAAAACCCCATTACCTTTACTAGCGATGCTTCAAGCAAAGTGGCCGGAGATTGGCATTCCATTGCATTGCGGCAAGAGGGAAGTCGACTTAACATGCAAAAGTCAACGATTGAGTATGCGTATTATGGGGTTCAATTTAATGAAACAACCAACAATGATTATGTCACCATTAATAATAACACCATCCGAGAGATTGTGGCGTGTGGTATTTGTTTGGGCGTTGAAACTCATAAAACAGTGACACTGACCATATCGGGCAATCAAATTTCGTCTTGTGGTCACGAAGGCATTGACCTTCACGAAAATGCCGTTGCAATTATCGAAAACAATACATTTACAGATATCCGAGGAAAATTTGTGGATGACCCCCACGAGAGTGGTGGTAATGGCATTGCGGTGGATAAAAGTAATCGTTCCGTCATCCGAAACAATACGTTTCTTCGCAATAATCAAGGCATTTCCTGTGTCACGGATGGCACCAATCCCACCATTGAAAATAATAACGTGTATGGGACTGGTACAAATGAAAATGATGAAAACATTCAAAATTGCCCAAGATAGATTGAAATAATTTAATGGATATAATTTTATGAAATTTCTAATTTTGGCATGACGATATTAGGTGGTAGGCAACTGCCTTCCACTTAGAAGGGTCATTGTTCTAGAGTCTCCCCCCCTCTCTTTAACTCAGACCCTTCTACTTAAAAATCTTCAATTGTTTTAAATAATCCATTAACCGGGTGTTTTATTGGGGGTGTCCTCTTTCAAAATATAGTCCAGATCTCTTTTTTAGTTTTATCAGTTATGAGCAAGCTAAATTTTGCTCCTATATTCTTGGGATAGGGGATGCAGTATGCATTTATGTTATTCGTTTTATGATTGGTTGGTTCCTGTGAGGATTTGGTGTGGGTAGGGAAAGATTGGTTTTCTTTAGATGGACGCGATGTCGTCATTGTTTGATGAATGGTTGTCCGATTCTTGTGGTGTGTGCTCGTCACTCCCAATGGCTGATGATCGATCTCATGATATCAGTGTAATTTGATTCAGGTTATTTGGCTATTTTGAGCGTCGTTGATTTGACAGACCATTTAAGCGATTTATAATAGTTTAAAATGAATGGTTTATTGATTATTGTTGTGACCTACATTGGTTTTTTATTGGCTTATCGATGGTATGGTCAGCGATTGGGTGCAACGGTGTTTGGTTTGATTGCATCGAACAAAACTCCGGCCCATGTGCATCATGATGGCCGGGATTTTGTGCCGTCAAAAAAAGAACTCGTTTTTGGTCACCATTTTACATCCATTGCAGGGACTGGTCCGATTGTTGGCCCGGCCATTGGGGTGATTTGGGGATGGGTACCGGCGCTTATTTGGGTGGTGTTTGGGTCCATTTTTATGGGGGCGGTGCATGACTTGGGCGCCTTGGTGGTATCCCTTCGTCATGATGGGCGCTCCATTTGCGATATTGTCAATGATTTGGTATCAAAACGGGTGCAACAATTGGTCTTTTTTATTGTGTGTTTGGCGCTATGGATTGTGATTGCTATATTTGGTTTGGTAATAGCGATTATTTTTCATTTATTTCCTGAATCTGTTGGTCCCGTTTGGGCTGAAATTCCCATTGCCATTGCGTTTGGCTTTTTTGTTCGGCGCCACCCTGGTCAATTTAAATTGATTAGTGCGTTGGCCATTTTGGCCATGTGTATGGTGGTGGCGATTGGCCATTGGTTCCCCATCACCATGCCAATAATTTTTGATATTCCAGCCACAGGCACTTGGACTGTTTTATTGCTGACCTATGCCTGCATTGCGTCGGTGTTACCGGTTCAAACATTGTTGCAACCCAGGGACTATTTAAACGCTTGGCAATTGGTGATTGCCTTGGGCTTACTACTGGTTGGGGCAGTGGGCTGTGGCCTTATGGGCAACTTGACCATGGTGGCGCCTGCGGTGGTTGCTGAACCCATGGGGGCGCCGGCCATGATGCCCTTTTTATTTATTACCATCGCCTGTGGTGCTATTTCTGGGTTTCACTCTTTGGTGGCTTCTGGGACGACGTCCAAACAAATAAATTCTGAAACAGATGCCGTGTCGGTTGGTTTTGGGTCCATGCTTATTGAAGGGGCTTTAGCTGTGATGGTGATTGTGGCGTGTTGTGCTGGTATTGGTATGGGATACCCAACGGATTCGGGCACACTGTTAATGGGTGAAATGGCGTGGCAATCCCATTATGCCTCTTGGGGAGCGAGTGCTGGATTGGCTTCCAAACTTCATGCCGTGGTGGTGGGGTCGGCCAATATGATGACAAGTTTGGGGATTTCCCAATCGTTGGGTATTGTGATCATGGGGGTGTTTATTGCATCGTTTGCTGGCACCACATTGGATACTTCAACACGTTTGCAACGCTACATGATGACTGAATTGTCAAAATCATTGGGTATCAAACTTTCAATCATGAATGCGACCTTATTGGCCGTGTTTACAGGTGCGTTATTGGCATTTTCATCTGGGGCATCTGGCAAAGGGGCGTTGCAATTATGGCCACTTTTTGGGGCACTGAATCAACTACTTGCGAGCATTGGGTTGGGCTTAATTACCTTGTATATTTTAAAAACCCGTCCCCGATTTATTATGGTTAGTGCCTTGCCTTTTCTTTTCATGCTGGTGATGACATTGTGGGCCAGTGGGTACAATCAGGTTCAGTTTTATGTGAATCAACAATGGTTATTATTGGGGATAAATTCCTTGGTGTTGGTGGTGGCTGTCGGTATTTTTATTGGGACCTTTCATTGTTTTCGATCCATGATGTCTTCAAAAATACCGACGATAAGATAATTTTTCAGGCGGGTCCTTTGCTCTGGATTGGGATGCTTCAAATGCCATTATTATTTTGTGATCATTATTGGGAAAGGGTTTTGGCGTGTCTTTTTGGTCATCAAAATAAATACAAAGTTATGGTATTCTGATGAGTGGAGGCTAATATGGTTGAAAAAATAGCACGGTATTTATTGGGGTGTATTTTGCTTTTGTTCGGGGTGAATTATTTTCTGGGACTTTTGCCATACCCTGAAATGCCGGTTGAAGCCATGGTATTTTTAAGAGCGCTAAAGAATACCGGATACATGTTTGTGTTCATTAAATGCGTTGAAATTGCAGTGTCGATTCTATTTTTACTCAATCGGTTTGTGCCATTGGCGATTGTTTTGATTGGGCCAGGTATTTTTAACATACTGTTATTTCATGTATTTTTAGATCGTGGGGGATTGCCCATGGCGGTACTTCTGGTGGGGTGTTGGGGGATTTTAGCCGCTTACCATAGAGATAGCTTTTCTTCCATATTGAAACCATAATGACTTTGGTATTTGTTGGTTTTGGTGGTGTTTTGGGTGTTTTGACCCGATATGCCATAATATCGATTCTCCCATTTGGTTCTTTGGGAAGTATTTTTTTTATTAATGTATTGGGAAGTGCTTTGATTGGGTACCTTTATAAGAGCCATGGGGTCATGGTTTGGCCAATGTTGGCCATTGGGTTTTGTGGCGGTTTTACGACGTTTTCTACATTTGCATTGGACAATATAAAGCTTGTTATGGATGCGAAGTGGGTGGGCATGGTTGCATATATTATTGGAACGAATCTGTGTTGTGTTGGTGCGTGTTGGTTAGGGATTAAGCTGCGCTCGCTTTTAATAGGTTAACCATTTCAAGCGCGGTTAATGCCGCTTCATACCCTTTATTGCTGGTGCAGTTGGGTGTTGATCGTGCATCAGCCTCAGCTTTGGTGTTGGTGGTTAGAACGCAAAAAATGCCCGGTTTTTTATGGTTGGCATTGGCCAATGTCATGCCTTGTGTGATGGCATCGCATACGTAATCAAAGTGGGGGGTATCGCCTCTAATCACACAGGCAATGGCAATCAGGGCATCGTAGGCTGGAAAGATGGTTTCTGCGACAACGGGCACTTCAAATGCCCCCGGTACCCAATGGGTGGCGATACTGTTTTCATTGACCCCATGGTCTGTTAATCCACTGATGGCACCCATGAGCAATGATTTGGTAATTCGTTCATTAAATTTGGCACAAATAATACCAATGCGTTGATTCTTGCCATCAAGGGATCCTTCAATGCAGTGGTTGGGGGGGATGTATCCGGTAGGGTTTCCTGTAATATTATCCGCCATGTTTTTTCAGCATATGTCCTAATTTTTGGGCCTTGGTGGATAGGTACTTTATATTGTGTTGGCAGGCCTCAATTTGGATTGGGACACGTTCGACCACTTCCAGCCCATACCCTTCAAGGCCAATAATCTTTTTTGGATTATTGGTAATTAAGCGTAACTTGGTTAAGTTTAGGTCCAACATCATTTGTGCGCCCACGCCATAGTCTCGCAGGTCAGCATCAAACCCAAGCTTATTGTTGGCTTCAACCGTATCGGCCCCTTGTTCCTGAAGTTTGTACGCTTTTAGTTTATTTGCAATGCCAATACCACGACCTTCTTGGCTCATGTATAACACGGCCCCCTTCCCTTCTTTAGCAATCATTTGCATCGCAGTTGATAATTGTGGGCCACAATCGCAACGTTGAGAGCCAAAGACGTCGCCCGTAATGCATTCAGAATGCACACGTACCATTACTGGGTCATTTTTTTTCCAGTCTCCCATGGTCAATGCATAATGATATTTCTTATTGATCATATCTTCATAACAGGTCAATTGAAAGTGCCCGTGTTCCGTGGGCATGTCCACGGTTTCAATTTTATCGATAAACCGTTCCGTTTGGATTCGGTGCTGAATTAAATCTTTGATGGTAATCATTTTTAGTTTGTGTTCCTTTGCAAAAGTAAATAATTCATCACGTCGGGCCATCTCGCCGTCATCTTTAATAATTTCACATATAACACCCGCGGGTACCAATCCTGCCAACCGTGCCAAGTCAACCGCGGCTTCCGTATGGCCGGCTCGTTTTAAAACGCCCATTTCTCTCGCTTTAAGTGGAAAAATGTGGCCTGGGGAGACCAAGTCATTTTCTGTACTCGTTGGTGAAATGAACAACTGAATGGTTTTCGCCCGCTCAGCCGCTGAAATTCCAGTGGTAATCCCGTGTTTTTGTGCCCCATCAATGGATACGGTGAATGCTGTTTTCAATTTTTCTTTGTTTTCTGGCACCATTTGCTTTAAATCGAATTTCTTTAAAATGGTATCAGTTGCCGGAAGGCATACCAACCCTTTGGCATATTTGATCATGAAATTAATCGCTTCAGGTGTTGCAAATTGGGCCGCCATTACCAAGTCACCTTCATTTTCTCGGTCTTGATCATCCACCACAATCACCATTTTTCCGTTGGCGATCTCATCAATGGCATCCGATATGGTGTCGAAATTTTGTTTTGTCATGACTGTATTGTACAACAGCTTAAGTGATTGCCCAATAACCAAATTGATGTTCTATCTATGGTTAATGACTGATTTAATATGTGTTGAAAACTTTCCTTTTTTTATTTAAAAAATGGAGAGAATATTATGTTTTATTGAGTGTTTTTTGTCGAACAAAATACTTTCCCACTTGATCAAATTCTAGGTTGATTTTATCCCCGGGTTGTTTCGCATGAAGATTGGTGTTTGCTAGCGTGTGAGGAATTAAGTGGCATGAAAACGTGGTGTTGCTTAAATCAACCACCGTTAGGCTAATCCCATCCATTGCAATGGACCCTTTGGGGATTAAGAATGGTGCAAAGGTCTCATTGTATTCAATGGTAATGACGGCCCATTGCCCATCATTATCGATGGTTTGTATGGTTCCGGTATCATCCACATGGCCAGACACCAAATGCCCACCCAACTTGGTCTGAAGTGTTAAGCAGGGTTCTAAATTAACTTTTTCAGTTTCCTGAATGGCTCCCATGGTTGTTTTTTTGAGGGTTTCTTCCAAAAATTGAACCGTAAAACTTGTGGCTGTTTTTTGGGTTACGGTACTGCACACCCCATTAATACTTATGCTATCGCCAATGGCTGAATCCGTTGAGAATTCATGTGAGCATTGGATGGTGGCCTCCTTGCCATTTCCCAGTGGTTCAATGTGTTTAATGTGTCCAACTTCTTTTATGAGTCCTGTGAACATGTTTCGTTGACGTATTTTCCCAAAATGCCATTAATAAACTTTGACGATTCATCGGTGGAGTAGGTTTTTGATAATTCAATCATTTCATTAAGTACAACTTGGTATGGCGTATCCGTGTAATTAATTTCTCCAATACCAAGTCGTAGGAGGGCCTTATCCACGTGGTTTAATCGGTTCATATCCCAATCAATGCTGTAGGTTTCAATAATTTTATCAATGTCATGAATGTGATCTTGCGTTACTTTGGCCAAATGATAGGCCCAGTTCACCGTATCTTCTGCATAAGCATCTTTGTCTAGATCTTCAAAAATCATGGCCAAGTCAGTGGTTCGAATGCCCATTTGATAGAGCATTCGCATGGCCAGTTTTCGACTATTGCCCCGTTTTGACATGCTCTAAAAAGTAATTATCTATAAATTTTGTGGTCACATTTCCTGCGATAAACTCTGGGTGATCCAATACTTTCAAATGAAAAGGAATGGTTGTCGGAACACCATCCACGATGAATTCATTGAGGGCGCGTTTTGATCGTTGAATGCATTCTTCACGTGTGGGGGCCCAAACAATTAACTTTGCCAATAAAGAATCATAGTTTGGCGGAACCTTGTATCCAGGGTAGCAGTGGCTATCCACTCGAATTCCTGGTCCACCAGGGGGCAAGAATAATTCTATTGTGCCTGGCATTGGCATGAAATCTCGATCCGGATCTTCGGCATTGATTCGAAATTCAATTGCATGGCCGGTGCTTTTAATATTATTCTGATCCAAATCGCATTGATTTTTTGCGGCAATTTTGATTTGTTCTTTAATTAAGTCGATCCCTGTAATGGCTTCTGTTACGGGATGTTCTACCTGAATACGCGTATTCATTTCCATGAAATAAAAATTTTGTTTGTTATCAACAATGAATTCAATGGTTCCTGCGCCTCTGTATTGAATGGCGTTGGCGGCTTTTATTGCGGCATCAGCCATGGCGGATCGAACTGAATCACTGATAAATGGGGATGGGCTTTCTTCAATTAGTTTTTGATGACGTCGCTGAATGGAACAATCCCTTTCGAATAAGTGCACGGCGTTTCCATTGGGGTCGGATAAGACTTGAATTTCAACATGGCGTGGATCGGTAACAAATTTTTCAACATAAACGGCGCCATTACCAAATGCAGCACTGGCTTCGGATGTTGCCATTTGGAAGGCATTAATGAGCTCACTTTCTGATTCAACCACTCGCATGCCTTTTCCACCACCCCCAGCGGTTGCTTTGATGATCATGGGGTAACCGATGGTTGGTGCTATTTTTTTAAGTTCTTCTTCAGATTCAATTAAATCATCAGATCCTGGAACAATCGGAACGTTGGCGGCTTTCATGGTATCTCTGGCTTGGTTTTTATCGCCCATTTTTGAGATATTCTTCGGGGTGGCACCAATAAATGTAATGTTGTGGTCATGGCACATTTGCGAAAACATTTCATTTTCTGCCAAAAAGCCATATCCTGGGTGGATGGCCTTAGCGCCAGTGACCTCTGCGGCCGATATAATCGCCTTAATATTTAGGTAGCTCTCTTTTGGTTGAGCCGGGCCAATGCAAACGGCTTCATCGGCCAATTTGACATGGAGACTATATTCATCGGCAGATGAGTATACCGCCACGGTTTTGATGGATAACTCTTGGCAAGCCCGAATAATTCGAGTGGCGATTTCACCACGATTTGCAACTAAAACTTTATTAAACAATTTTCACCTCTACTTTATTTTACTACAAAATTAATTAATCGTTCAGGGACCACAATGGTTTTAACAATTTCTTTGTTCTCTATGTGTTTTTTTACATTTTCCTTGGACAGTGCAAGTTCGGTTAATGCGTCCTTTTTTGTTGTTCGATTTGATATCATTTTGTCTCTAACTTTGCCATTCACTTGAATAACGATGGTGATTTCGTCATCAATGGTTAATGTTTTGCTAAAGGTTGGCCACGATTCTTGATGGATGCTATGTGAGTATCCCAATGATTCCCAAATGCTTTCGGCGATAAATGGTGCGAAGGGGGCAATTAATTTTGTCATGGTTTCAGCGGTTTCTTCATTCGTTCCTATTTTCGCAATGGTATTGATGAGTTCCATTAATTGACTAATGGCGGTATTGAATTGAAAATTTGAGATATCATGGGTTATTTTTTCAATGGCTTTGTGACAATGTTTTTTAAGGTCAAGGGCATCTTCTTCTTTTACAGGAAAATCTTTGTGGTTGACGGTGTAATTGAAAAATCGTTTTAAAAATCGAAATGACCCATCAACACCTTCATCGGACCAATCCAAGTCTTTTTCAACCGGTGCGCCAAATAAGATGAATATTCGGGCCGTATCTGCGCCATATGTTTCAATAATTGATGCGGGGTCAACGGTATTTCCCATTGATTTGGACATTTTTGTTCCGTCTTTTAACACCATGCCTTGGCAAATTAGTTGTTTAAAAGGTTCATTGATATTGTGGAGCCCTAAATCACGAAGTGCTTTGGTGAAAAATCGGGCATACAATAAGTGTAGGCAGGCATGTTCAATGCCTCCAATATAGTAATCAACGGGTAAATAGTTATTTGCCATTTCTTTTGAAAAAGGGTGGGTTGTGTTGTTTGGGTCTAGGTATCGAAAAAAATACCAAGATGAGTCAAAAAACGTATCCATGGTATCCGTTTCTCTTTGATATGTTTGATTATTAATGGTTACAGTTTTAAATGTTTTCGATGAACAAATAGGGTTGCCCTTTTCATTAAAATCAACATCCATGGGTAATTCAATGGTTTCTTCTGGGTTGGGGTGAGCATTTCCCTCGCTATCATACATCATTGGAATGGGGGTTCCCCAGTATCGTTGTCTTGAAATTAACCAATCTCTCAGTTTATATTGCGGAGATTCTTTTCCTTTGTCTATTTTTTCTAAAAATTCTGTGATTGTTTTTTTCGCTGAATGATTATCCAATCCATTAAATGCATCTGAGTTTATTAATGTTCCAGACCCTTTATATGCTGCGGCTTGAACATTTTCGTCTTTATCTTTGCTTTCAATTACTTGGATGATTGGCAATTTGTATTTTTTTGCAAATGCATGATCCCGATCATCATGAGCCGGAACCGCCATGACGGCCCCAGTTCCATAGTCCGTTAATACGTAATCAGCAATAAATAAAGGTAATTTTTCTTTGGTGATTGGGTGAACAGCGAGAAGGTCTGTTTGAATTCCTGTTTTTTCTTTTGATGCGTCACTTCGTTCGGCGGTTTGTTTTTTTAAACTGTCTTGAATGTATTGGGTGCAGTCTTTGTTGTTCTTCGTATGATCAAGCAATGTGTTAACATGGTCATGCTCAGGTGCAATGGATACATATGTTGCCCCCATTAATGTGTCTGGTCGGGTTGTGAATACGTTTAAATCCATTATTTTTTTACCCGTATCGGATTGAATTTCAAATGCAATAATGGTGCCATTATTTTTACCAATCCATTGGCGTTGCATGTTTTTGACGCGTTCAGGCCATGCATCAAGTGTATTTAAGTCATTGAGTAATTCATCAGCATATTGTGTGATTTTTATGTACCATTGGACAATTTCTTTTTTTTCAACAGTTGCGCCTGATCGCCAACCCTTTCCATCAATCACCTGTTCGTTGGCTAAGACTGTTTGATCGATGGGGTCCCAATTGACATACCCTTTTTTTCGATATACAAGGCCGGCATCATATAATTTTTTGAATAACCACTGGTTCCATTTGTAGTATGCACTTCGTGATGTTGAAATTTCTGTGGACCAATCATAACTTAATCCCAAAGTGGTGAGTTGCTCCCTCATATGATGGATGTTTTTTTCTGTCCATTCAAGGGGGTTAACCCCATGTTTAATGGCGGCATTTTCTGCCGGCAAGCCAAAACTGTCAAATCCCATTGGGTAAATCACATCAAATCCTTGCATGCGATAAAATCGAGCTTGAACATCACCAATGGTGTAATTTCTTACGTGGCCCATGTGAAGATGTCCTGATGGATAAGGGAACATTTCGAGGATGTATTTCTTGTCTGTTTTTTTTGATGAAAACGATAATGTTTTCCACTTTTCTATCCATTTGGATTCATTTTTAAGAGGGGTGTATTCTTTTTTCATTTAAAGAAAAGGTTAATATGTAAATGGCATTTGTTCAAGTTGTTGACCTGTGCTAAAATAGCCCCAGTCTAAGGAGGATCGACATGTCTAAAGCAAAAGACGTAAAAAGAAAAGAAGATTTAATCAATAATTTTAAAAAACATGAAAAGGATACGGGCTCATCACGTGTACAGATCGCAATTATTACCGATCGAATCAATTACTTGGTGGATCATTTGAAAGCGCATAAAAAAGATAATCATTCACGACGTGGGTTGTTGAATCTAGTGGGGCAACGTCGCCGATTATTAACGTATTTGAAACGTAAAAATTACGATGAGTATTTATCGTTATCTAAAGAGTTAAAATTAAAAGTAGCTCAATAGTTTCTCAAGTAACAAAAGAAGAAAGAAAAGAAGGTATTTAATGGAAAAAGTAATAGGAAATATTCAAGGCAGAGAGATTACAATTGAAACAGGGAAAATGGCGCGTCAGGCGAATGGCGCTGTTTTGCTTCGATGTGGAGAAACTGTTTTATTGGCAACGGCCACCATGGCAAAAGAAGCTAGAGAAGGGGCCGACTTTTTTCCATTAATGGTAGAATTTGTTGAAAAATATTATGCCGCGGGTAAATTTGCTGGTGGATACATTAAGCGTGAGGCTCGACCCTCCAAAAATGCGACCCTAATATCACGCTTAATTGATCGTCCATTGCGCCCATGTTTTCCGGATGGTTTTTTTAATGAAGTTCAAATCATTATTACCATGTTGTCTTTGGACGATTCTTTTCCACTTGAATATTTGTCTATTTTAGCCGCATCTTCCGCTTTGGCCGTGTCTGACATTCCCTGCAATAATTATGTTGGGGCCGCCTTGGTTGGTGATGTTGATGGTCAGTTGGTGGTGAACCCTGATCATGAACAAATGGCACAATCAACATTGGATATGATTGTTGCGGGTACCAATGATGCTGTATTGATGATTGAATCTGGGGCAAATGAAATTTCTGAGGAACGCATTATTGACGCCATTGGTGTTGGTCATGATGCGTTAAAGGAAGGCATTCGATTGCAAGAAGAATTGGCCGCCAAAGTGAATAAGCCAAAACTTCAATTTGTTCCCCCTCAGAAAAATACAGAAATGGCAGATAAAATTACCGCTTTTTTGGGAACAAAAATTTCTGATAATTTAAAGAATGGTAATAAACAAGAAATTGATGACTTTTTAAATCAAATCAAAGACGATGTGATTGCTGAGTTTGTGACTGAGGATGCCGATAACTTGGATGAAGTAACCGATTTATTTGGTTCCATTAAAAAGAAACAAATCAGAGAATCCATTATTCAACAAAAAATTAGACCGGATGGCCGTCGAACCGATGAAATTCGTGATATTACAGTGGATGTTGATTTGTTGCCAGCTGTTCATGGGTCAAGTTTATTTACTCGTGGTGAAACACAGAGTTTAGGTGTGATTACTTTGGGGACGGATGGTGATGAGCAAAACTCTGATGCCTTTGGTGAACAGGTGTCTGAATCGTTTTATTTTCATTATAACTTTCCTCCATTTTCTGTAGGGGAGTGCGGATTTTTAAGAACGGGTCGACGTGAGCTCGGGCATGGCCAATTAGCACAACGTGCGCTTGAGCCTGTGATTCCATCCAAAGACGAGTTTCCGTATGTTATTCGTTTGGTCTCTGAAATTTTAGAATCCAATGGGTCATCCTCAATGGCGTCTGTGTGTTCTGGAAGTTTATCATTGATGTCGAGTGGTGTTCCAACCAAAGGACAGGTGTCCGGGATAGCTATGGGGCTTCTAATGGATGATTCTGGAAACTATACGATCTTGTCAGATATTCAAGGACTTGAAGATCATTATGGTGATATGGATTTCAAAGTGGCTGGAACAAGTAAAGGCATTACGGCGCTTCAATTGGACATTAAAATTGAGGGGTTATCTAAAGAAATCTTGGTTGATGCGCTTCGACAAGCCAAAGACGGGCGATTTCATATTTTAGATAAAATGAACGAATTGATTGATGCCCCTCGCTCACAAGTTACTGATCGTGCGCCGAAGGTTGAAACCATTATGATTAAACCAGATAAGGTTGGATTATTGATTGGTCCTGGCGGTAAGCAAATTAAAAAAATTGAAGAAGACACGAAAGCGGTTGTTTATGTTGTTGATGGCGATAAGGGTGAGGTAAGTATTTCCGGTAAAAATTCAGAAATCATTAACTTTGCGAAGAAAGTGATTCAAGAATTGGTGAAAGATGTTGAAAAGGGTGAGGTTTATGATGGCAAGGTTGTTAAAATTATGAATTTTGGCGCATTTGTTGAATTATTACCTGGTAAAGAAGCTTTATTGCATATTTCTAAAATTGCTGAAGAGAGAGTCAACAAAGTTGAAGATTATTTTAGTGTTGGTGATTCAGTAAAAGTTAAGGTTATGGAAATTGACCGCCAAGGTCGCGTTAACGTTTCTAGAATTTTTGACTAATTAGTTAATGTCTCAGGCCCCATTTAATCACATTGATACCTTTATTAAGGCGATACCCAGTTCGAGTTCTGTAACCATTGCATACTTTTTAGATGTGGGATTGCCATCTGAGCTAATTGATCAGGTGGGAATCTCTCATTTTTTGGAGCATATGTGTTTTCGTGGCACAAAAAACAGAACGGCCTATCAAATCACTCAAGAAGTGGATGCCTTAGGTGCTCAAATGAATGCCTATACATCCAAAGAATTTACGTGTTATTACATTACACTTTTACCTGAAAATTTGGCGCAAGGCTTAGATATTTTAACAGATATTGTGTTTTATTCTAATCATGATGAGAAAAGTATTGAGTTAGAAAAATCCATTATCAGTGAAGAAATCAAAATGTATGAAGATACTCCTGATGAAAAGATTATGGATGTATTTAATGCGCAGTTATTTAATAATGCGTATTTGGGACGGCCAATCCTCGGTACGTTTGATTCCATTGGAACGTTTGATGCATCTATTTTGCGTTCATTTTATCGTCAGTATTTTAACCCAAAGAATATTAAATGTGTCATTGCTGGCGCTATCGATAATACGGATCAAGTCGATGGTTTATTAAAGAAATCATTGGGTGATATTGATTTTAAAATTTCCGATTTTGATCAAGCTTCCTTGAAGGGGGTATCGTTTAAGTCGTCACATTTGCACGTTGATAAAGACCTTGAACAGATGCATTTTTGCATGGGGTACCCTGGGTTTAGTTATGTTCATGAGGATCGATATGCATTAACGGCATTGACGACCATTTTGGGTGGGTCCATGAGTTCGAGGTTGTTTCAAGCCGTTCGAGAAAAAGAAGGTCTGGCGTATTCCATTTACTGCTCTCCGAGTTTTTATCGTGATACGGGTGCCATTCAAATTTATGCAGGCACATCAAAGGAAAATTATCATCGAGCCGTTGAATGTATTATGGAGCAGATTAAGATTTTATTGGCGGACGGTGTTAATCAAGAGGAGTTTCAGCGATCCAAGCAGCAGTTAAAAGGTAGTATTATCATTAATTTAGAGGGATCCTCTGCGTGGGCAAATTGGTTGGGGCGTCAATTCATTTATAATACTGGAATGTCAGATATTTCAGATATTGAGTCTAAGCTTGATGCGGTCACATTGGATGATGTCATTCGTGTTGCGGGATATTTAATGGATGACACCTATAAAGTAGGGGTTTCATTGGGGCGTTTGAAATCAAATGATTGAGAATATTTTAATTTTGGAATATCATAAATAATTATGGATACATCGACAAAATCTGAAGAGCAATTCATTGCTGATATAAAAAAAAGTATTGAAGACACAACCTTACGTGTTTCTGATAAGGTCATTAAATCAGCGTTTGCATATCTGGTAAAAAATGGTTGCTTGGAACCATCGAAGGAATCTGTAACAAAATCATTCTTCGTTAAAAAAATCCCAAATGTTATTACGGCTGAAATTACTAAAGAACTCAATACCGTTTTAGGTTTGAACTTAGAAATTAATTAGCGTTGCATTAGTTGTTTTAATAGTAAAGATTCCGCTGAAACGGTTGTTTTTTCATCTGATCCGTTTGAAAATTTGTTGCAAATTCGGTTGCAATGATTAATGAAATTACTGATGTAGTAAAGTTGATCGTCATGGTTAAACTCTTTTAATTTTGTCATATGCTTAATTTCTTCCGGATTCGCTTGATTTCATTAACATGTGATGTCGCCACATCTTTATAATGCCCCATGGTTTTTAATTCAGATAATGAGCTATCAAAATACTGTGTAATTAATTTGTGCATTTTTTTTCGTATTTTATTTAACTCAATTTTAAATGTGGTTTCATCGGTTATGTTTGTTAAAAGATTAAGTTTATTAATGATTTCATCATAGAGTTCAATAAAATCTGGTTCCTTGACGCGTGAGGCCCCATACGAGAAGTCCCGCCCAGAAGCTGCCCCCGATGTGTTTATATTTACCATAATTAATTATTTTTTATTTTTGTTTTGTTGTCAAATTGAAAAATATATTGAGATTATTTTAAAAATTTTATAGGCTTAAGTTAAATAAAATTTAAAGGGGAAAGTTATGAAAAATTTTCTATTATTAACATTATTAGTAATGTCTTTGACTGGTTGTTTGAACAAGGTTGAGGATTCAAAGGTGATTGCGAAGGTCGGATCTAAAGTTTATTCGGTTGATGATATTAATGATCGAATTTCTAATTTGGACCCACAATTGAAGACCTATTTTGAGAAAAAAGAAAATAAAGTCCGTCTTTTAGATCAGATCATAGAGGAAGAAGTAATTTATCAGATGGCTAAAAAAGATCGTATGCAACGCAATAAAGATTTCAAAAAAACATTGGCGGATTTGGAGCGTCAAGCGTTGATTAATTTTTACATCCAACAAAAAGTTGATAATATGGCCGAGGTAACACGTGATGAAGTTGAAGGTTACTATAAGACCAATCAAGCTCAGTTTTCTGAGTATGAGACCCGCAATTTAAGTCATATTTTACTCAAAACAAAAGATGAGGCTAAAAGGGTTCAAGGCCTTTTGAGAAAAGGTGGTAAATTCGAAGATTTGGCTCAAAAATATTCAATTGATCCGTCCAAAGCACAAGGTGGACAATTGGGTTGGGTCAGAAAAGAGCAATTGGTTCCTGAGTTTGCAAAGGCTGCGTACAAGTTAACTAAAAAGGTTCCAATTTCTGGCGTTGTTAAAAGCGAATTTGGGTATCATATTATTCAATTCAATGATTCTCGGGTTGTTCCAAGCCAATCCTTGGATGCTGTGTATGAAAATATTAGCAACCAGATCCTCACACAAAAGAAAAGAGATAAGTTTAAAAATATTTTAGATTCAGGTAAGGAAACGGTTAAAATAGAGCGACAGATTGAAAACTTGTAATTGAATAGTACTTATAAATCTTACGCTAAACTTAATTTGAACTTATTTGTTGGCCCGCCAAATCAAGCGGGCCTTCATTCGTTAGTATCTATATTTCAATTGATTGATTTGCATGATGTCATTTCAATATCGATATCACCAACAGCCACGCATACGGTTCAGTTTGAAGGGATGGATCTTCCAGAGTCCAATACATGTACGGCAGTAATGGATGCATTGTCTGAGCATTTAGCTCAATGGTGGCATGTGTCGATAAAAAAAAATATACCCTCAGGTGCTGGTCTGGGTGGTGGGAGCAGCAATGCCGCGACCTTATTGTTGGCATTGAATGAATTGGAATCATTGAATTTTAGCACAGAAGACATGTGTCACATTGCAAAAAGTATTGGGTCTGATGTGCCATTTTTTCTTTATGGTGGTCAAGCGAAGGTGTATGGTACTGGCGATTGCATCCATCCCAATTTGTCATTAATTGATGCGACGTATTTTGTTCTCATTTTACCCAATATTCATTGTTCAACGGGCGGTGTATATCGTGCCTTAGATTCTCGAGGCGGATTTGATGTTCTTGATCAAGTGACAGATGATCAACTTAAGGTTGTGGGGCATAATGCATTGCAGACGCCGGCGTTTGACATTGCCCCTGCATTGGGTGACTTGTATCAACATTTATTGAATGCATTAACTGATAAAGTGGTTATGTCTGGGTCTGGTTCAACGTTGTTTGTGCCATGCCAGTCATTGGATCATCAAGTGAGAGTCTTTGATGCGGTGAAGCAATTGCTCCCTCATTTTGATGGTTCGGTGTTATGTGCTCAGTCAACTTCGTTCTAGGTGGGATGATTTTAGAGGAAGGTGCATATCGAGAGATATGTTTCTGGACCTAAATCATTTCAGATCAGCTTTTTTTTATCTTTTTTGGTACCGAGGGCCGGACTTGAACCGGCACGGATTTTAAAGTCCATTGGATTTTAAGTCCAACGTGTCTACCAATTTCACCACCTCGGCAACAATATGGTTATAATATTAATTCATTCAATTGATTCAAACAAGTAGAACGTATTTCTTTTTTAGTGTGATGGTGATGGTATTTTTTTCAAATGTGAAATTATTAGGGTTTACAGTTCCGGAGCTTTGCATGACAAACTCTGCGATGCTGAGCGGATTTGCGTTTACCATGGAAGCTGAGTTAATTTTACTTTGGGTCATATTTTTAGCTTCTTTTTTTTTAAAATTTTCGTTTCATTTCGATGGTTTCTTGTTTGTACCCATCCAGTACAATGGTAATAATATGATCTTTTACAAGAGTTATGTTCATTTCTTTTGGTGTTGTTCCAAACTCATCACCATTAACATAAATGGTCACGCCTATTGGATCCGTTCAATGAATGACAGGCTTTGTTGTAACACATGCGGTAACAAATTACGAATAAGTCTTGTAAATAGTTTTAATATAAGGGCTTTTGCTTTTATAAGAGTTTACTATTGTATGCGGAACTTATTTGTTTGTTAATTCATCAAGATAAATCGATTTGTTGAGGCTGACTGGTATTCGTTAATATGATGATTAGCACTTTGGGATGATGAGTGCTAAATTATTAGGAGGAATCTATGAAATATAAACCATTAGCAGATCGAGTTATTGTTGAGCAAGAGGCTGCAGAAACAACCACCGCATCCGGTATTGTTTTACCAGATGCAGCTCAAGAAAAGCCACAACTGGGCACAGTATTGGCTGTTGGCCAAGGTCGTTACAATGATAAAGGTGACTTAACGCCTCTTCAAACAAAAGTTGGGGACATTGTTATTTTTTCAAAATATGGTGGAACTGAGTTTAAAGAAGGTGGGAAAGATTATTTGATTATTAAAGAATCAGATATTTTAGCAATCAAAGGTTAATAAGGAGTAAAAGTATGAGTGCAAAACAATTAAAGTATTCTGAAGAAGCATGGCGTTCACTCGCGGATGGTATCGAGCAAGTTGCTGAGGCTGTTCGTGTTACCTTAGGTCCAAAGGGACGCAATGTGGTGTTAGAAAAAAAGTGGGGATCCCCAACCATTACAAATGATGGTGTAACCATTGCCAAAGAAATTGAATTAAAAGACCGATTTCAAAATATGGGGGCTCAATTATTAAAGGAAGTAGCGTCCAAAACCAATGATATTGCTGGTGATGGTACGACCTCAGCAACTATTCTAGGTCACGCAATTTTTAAAGAAGGTTTAAAGAACGTTGTTGCAGGGTCCAACCCAATGGAGTTAAAGCGTGGTATTCAAGAAGCTGTGAACGTAATCGTTGAAGGAATCAAAGGGTTTTCAAAGCCAGTTGAAACCAAAGATGCGATTGCTCAAGTGGCATCTATTTCTGCAAATAATGATGAAACCATCGGTAATTTAATTGCAGATGCCATGGAAAAAGTTGGTAAAGAAGGTGTAATTACTGTTGAGGAATCCAAAGGAATTAACACCGAGCTTGAAGTGGTTGAAGGGATGCAATTTGATAAAGGATACATTTCTCCTTATATGGTAACCGATAAAGATAGAATGGTTGCAGATATGGAAGATGCGTTTATTTTATTAACCGATAAAAAAATTACGGCGATTAAAGATATTTTGCCGGTTCTTGAGAAAGTTGTTCAAGCCAATAAGCCATTGGTTATCATTGCTGAAGATATTGAAGGTGAAGCATTGGCAACGTTGGTTGTAAATAAGCTACGTGGTACGTTTAATTGTTTAGCCATTAAAGCCCCAGGCTTTGGTGATCGTCGTAAAGCAATGTTGGAAGATCTTGCTGTTTTAACTGGTGGTCAGGTGATTTCTGAAGAAGTTGGTTTAAATTTAGAGACAACAGAGTTATCTCAGCTCGGTCAAGCTCAAAAAGTTAAATCAGATAAAGAAAACACAACTATTGTTCAAGGTAAAGGAAGTCAAGAAAACATTTCAGCTCGTGTTGATCAAATTAAAAATGAAATTGCAAATTCTGATTCTAGTTACGATAAAGAAAAGTTGCAAGAGCGTTTGGCCAAGTTGTCCGGTGGTGTTGCTGTTGTAAAAGTAGGTGCGGCAACTGAAACTGAGTTAAAAGAAAAGAAGCACCGTGTTGAAGATGCATTATCAGCCACTCGTGCAGCTGTTGAAGAGGGCATTGTTCCTGGTGGTGGTACGGCATTGGTGAATTTGATTCCAGCGCTTGAAAAAGCGATTGAATCAGCTGCTGATGATCATAAATTGGGTATGAGCATTGTTTTACGTGCCTTAACAGCCCCACTAAAGCAGATTGCTGAGAATGCTGGACGTGAAGGATCGGTTGTTGTTGAGCGAGTCAAGTCTGAAAAACAAGGTACGGGTTATGATGCGCGTCGTGATCAGTATGTTGATATGATTGCTCAAGGAATTGTTGACCCAGCAAAAGTAACCATTGCAGTTGTTGAAAGTGCGGCATCGATTGCATCACTTGCAATGACCACTGAAACATTGGTTGCTGATGAAGAAGAGGAGAAGCCTGTGGCTGCGGCACCTGACATGGGTGGCATGGGCGGCATGGGTGGTATGGGAGGAATGATGTAACCCATCATTTCTTGATTCACCTCAAGTATTTTGAAAGGGCTGATCAAATTTGATCAGCCCTTTTTTATTGTGGATGGATGAGTGCCAATAATTCAGTTTCAGATATGATTTGAATATTGGCGCCAGCGGTATTTAGTTGCTGGGCCTTATCGTATTTACTGCCAGCGGATTCGCCAACCACCAGCACATTTAGGGATTTTGATACGCTTTTAACCACCTTCCCGCCATTGTCTTTGATGAGGGTTTCGATGGCTGAGCGTGGTTGGCTTAGGGTGCCTGTAATGACAAATGTTTTTCCCGTTAGCTGTTGGCTGCTTGGCTTTTTGGGTGGTGTTGGGTCTATGCCGGATTCAATGAGCCCTTTTACGATGTGCTGGTAATGTTTGCTTGATAAGTGGGTGACTAAGGCATTGGCCATTTTTGGTCCGACTTGTTCGATGGCAATAAGCTCATCTTCAGTGGCGTGTTGCAATTGCTCAAATGTGGGGTAATGCTCAGCAATAATACTGGCGGATACTTCGCCAATAAAGGGGATTCCAAGGGCAAATAGGATGTTTGAAAATGGTTTGGTTTTGGACGTTTGGATGGCCGCGAGTAGGTTATCCGTGGATTTTTCGCCAAACCGGTCCAAATTGATGATGTCTTTGCGAGTTAATGTGTATAAATCAGCGATGTTTTGAATACGCCCTTCTTTCAATAATTGATCCACAATCGCATCGCCCAAGCCGTCAATGTCCATGGCATTTTTGGAACAGAAGTGTTTAATTCTTTCTTTGATTTGGGCGGGGCAGTTGGGGTTGATGCATTGGTAGGCAATTTGGCCTTCGATTTGTCGAATGCTCTGTTGGTTGCAAGATGGACAGGTATCGGGTGGGATAATGGGTGTTCGGTGTGTTGCTTTGGCGGCAACGCCTACAATTTTGGGGATGACCTCTCCGGCACGTTTGATGGTAATGGTATCGCCAATATGCACATTTAATCGTTTAATTTCGTCAAAGTTGTGTAAGGTTGCACGGCTTACGGTTGCTCCGGATACATTCACTGGGGTTACCTGGGCTACGGGTGTGATGATGCCGGTTCGGCCCACCTGAAATTCCACATTTTCTAACTTGGTCGTGACTTCTTCTTCTGGGAATTTATAAGCAACGGCCCATTTTGGGGCCTTGGATGTGGTGCCCAGGGCATTTTGCAACGCAATATTATTGAGTTTTACAACAGCGCCATCAATAACAAAATCATACATATCTTTTTGATTCAAAATATCGGCAATGCGATTGTTAATGGCAGTTGTAGATCCAGGCACTTCTACGGCATCGATGACTGGAAAGCCAAGCGACTTTAACCAAGCGATCGTTTTGATGTGTGATGGATGGGATGACGTGCTTGACCCATATATGAAAATATCCAAATGGCGCTGTTTGGTTACTTCAGGGTCCAATTGGCGCAATGCTCCGGAGGCTGCATTTCTTGGGTTGGCAAAATTTTCTTTTATTTTTTCAAAGTTGGATATTTTGATGTACACCTCACCGCGCACCTCCAGGGGCTGAGTGAAGGGGATGGTTTTAGGGAGCATTGAAATGGTATGGATGTTATGAGTAATGATTTCACCTACGTTGCCATTGCCACGGGTTGCGGCTAGCTCAAGTTGGCCATTGGTGTAGATAATACTAACGGCGCAGCCATCAATCTTTGGTTCCACACTCATGCTAAAGTCCGTTTGGTTGGTGTTTTTGGTAATGCGATCTAGAAATTTTTGAATATCTTCTGTTGTGAATGCATTGGATAATGATAATAATGGCTCTTTGTGCTGATGTTGTTGAAATCCTTTGGCTGGTACGCTTCCTACACGTTGTGTCGGGGAGTCTTCAACCATTAATAATGGATGGGTTGTTTCGTAATCTTTGATTTGCTGATACCATTGATCGTATTGAGCATCGCTCACAGATGAGGCATTGTTAATATAATACTCTTTGTTCAATTGTTGGAGTTTTTCTACAAGATTCAGGTATTCGTCATGCGAAATGCTCATGATTTTATGATATCAAGTGTTTTTGAAAGAGTGAATTTTTTTGAGTTGATTAGATGGTTGCGTATTCGTGTGTGCACCCATTTGAGATAATGATGATGGATGTTACCCCATGAATGGTTGTTGTAGGAAAAAAAACGGTAAAGTACGGGTCCCCGGTTTTTGATATTGGCTGAATTTTAATGGATGAATCTTCTGTTAAGGGGGGGACTGATTCATGCCATTTCTGTCATTATCGAACCTTAATTCTCCTGTGACAATTATTTCTGTGCCGTTGTTTGTTCTTAGTGAATGGGTCGTTGTCGTTTGCTTGTTTTGAGGTGCGATTCGCCAAGATGTATTTCTGTATTTGATAGGATCTGTCATCATGATGCTCAATTCTTTTTACTAAAAATACATTAATTTTATAGAGGTGTCGATGATTTATGGTGGGCTTTATTTAAATTCATCTTCATAGTGTGAGCTGATGCCGGTGCCTAAAAGAACGTAATGGATAATTCGTCGTATGAGTTTCATTGATTACAAACATTTGTTGAGAATATGTCATTTATGTGGTCTTGGAATTGATTTAAAATCGTGATGGCAAAGTCTTTGGCTGGGATGGATGTATGTGCTACCATTCGTCCGTTTTTGGATGGCCGTAATACGATGGCGTGACAAAAAATTGCACTTTGTTTAGTGCAATAATGCATGCATTTTGACATTTTGTGGGCTTCTAAGGTTAGTTCGTATTGATTCAAACCAAATGTGTTTGGAAATGTTTTTTGAATGGTCATTAAAAATAGTTTGCTTAGACTCAAAATGGTGGCCTTATCGCATTTTTTTTCCAAAATAAATGTCAGACAATTGTGCTCGTGTGTGTTAACAAATGCAACAATGGTATTGGAACTTAGATTAAAATGTTTGTTTAAACATCGTGATTTTAGTGATTGGATATCAATATGTTGTGATTCATCAATAAAGTAATTTTTTATGGATCTCATATTATTTAATGTAGCGGTGCCCGTCGGATGTATGTCCAAATGACTCCAAGAAAAATCATGGCGAGCGATAAATATTGCCCCATGGATAAATTTAAAGCCAAAAGGCCCAAATGGGCGTCTGGTGCTCTTGTAAATTCAATAAAAAACCGAATGATGCCATAGCCAATGACGAATGTTGAGAATATGCGGCCTTCTGTGTAGTTTTTTTTCAGAAGGATAGCCAGCAATATAAATAATACAAAGCCTTCAAGTGTTGCTTCATATAGTTGTGATGGATGACGTGGGATGTTTCCACCTGCGGGAAATATCACGCCCCAAGCTACGGAGGTTGGGCGACCATATAGCTCTCCATTGATAAAGTTGGCAATACGGCCAAAAAATAATCCTGGGGTGGCACAGATGGCCAATAAATCAAGTCCTTTATGAATGGATACCCTCTGTTTTTTGCACGTTAGAATGGTCGCGGCAAATGCGCCGATTGCTCCACCATGAAATGCCATACCACCTTTCCAGATTGCGATGATTTCTGTTGGATGACTGAAATAATACACGGGGTCATAAAATAAAACATAGCCCAAACGGCCGCCAATAATAATTCCTAAGATGATGTTTGACACGAGATCAGATAGATTTAGTTGAATGTTCAATGATTTAGAAAAAGTTTTTGCCAGTTGATACCCCACGAGTATGCTGAAAACGTAGGCAATGCCATACCAGTGAATGGTGATTGGACCAATGGATATGGCTACCGGATGAAAATTTGGGTACGGGATATTGAAGAGTTTCATTGGATTGGGGGTGGTTTTTTTATGAAGCTGCATATTTTTATCCTTAAATATACCAATTAATTGGGGTTTTAGCTATAATGAAGCTACGATGCCAATCATAAAAGATTATCATTTGGAACATGATTTTGAAGATACGAATGTCCCACAGAAGAAGTCTAGTACCCTTCTTAAAGCGTCTGTTTTAAGTCCGATAGATGATGTTGTAACCCCGAGTCAATTTTCAACGGATATTTCATATCGTGAACCGTCACAAGATGTCTTTGTGGAGGATTCATTTGCATTGGATGAAGATCCCGTTGATGTGACCCCGGATCCGGTGGTTTCTCCAGTTCCACAGCCCACGATTGATGAGTCTAAAGTTAGGCAGGAAATTGAGACTGGCTTAAAGGCCAATGTAGATGAGTTAATTACGGCTATTAATGGTCTTAAAAACGCTAGAGATGAGGTTGTTCAGTCATCTGAAGCTCAACTCATTGATTTGTCGATGACCATTGCTGAAAAAATAGTTCAGAAACAAATTGAAATGGACCCGAGTGTTATTAAGTCTGTTGTGGAAGATACCTTTAATAAAATTTCCGGTTCAGATCGCATTACATTTAAGATCAATCCAGAGGATGTCGCCATTTTTAATGAATTTCAGCCATACATTGAATCCCGCTTGATTGGGGTTGAAAAAATTACCATTCAGCAAGATGGGTCGATTGCACAAGGTGGTTGCATTATTGAAACAGATTTGGGTTTTGTTGATGTTACCATTAAAGAGAAATTAAATATTATTGCCCAGACCTTTAAAAAAGTTAAAGCAACATTATGAACATCGAACCGTTTAAAAAAGCGTTGGAAGATGTCGATGTTGTTCGTGTCGTTGGTCGCGTAGTCAAAGTGGTTGGGTTGGTCATTGAGGCCCAGATTCAAGGTGTTTCTGTTGGGGATTTATGCATGGTTGAAATTATTGGTGGGGACATGATTCGATCTGAGGTTGTTGGATTTAAAGAGGACCAGGTGTTGATGATGCCTTTGGGCCTTATCACTGGGATTCGACCTGGGAGTAAGGTGTATCCTATGGGCATGCCAATTTCCGTGAAGGTTGGTCCTAAATTGTTGGGACGCGTGTTAAATGGTTTGGGTGAACCCATCGATGGGAAAGGGCCGCTGGAGTATGAGGCCATTTACCCTATTGACCAGGATCCTCCGGATCCGTTTAGTCGTCCTCGTATTCATGATGTATTAAGTGTTGGCGTTAAATCCATTGATGGCATTTTAACACTGGGTAAAGGTCAACGTATTGGTATTTTTGCTGGGTCTGGGGTTGGAAAAAGTACATTGATGGGGATGTTGGCTAGAAATTGTACCGGTGAAGTAAACGTTATTTGCTTGGTTGGGGAACGTGGCCGAGAGGTGAATGACTTTATTGAAGAATCACTTGGCGAAGAAGGGCTTAAAAAGTCTGTGGTAATATGTGCAACATCGGATACGGTTCCTTTAATTCGAGCCAAATGTCCCATGGCTGGAACGGCTGTTGCGGAATACTTTCGGGATCAAGGAAAAGATGTATTATTTATGATGGATTCAGTCACGCGTTTTGCAATGGCTCAACGAGAGATTGGGTTGGCCACCGGTGAGCCTCCCACCACCAAAGGGTATACGCCTTCTGTGTTTGCCATGTTGCCACGGCTAATGGAACGAGCTGGAACATCGAGTAAAGGTTCCATTACGGCCATTTACACAGTATTGGTGGATGGTGGAGACTTTGATGAGCCCATTGCTGATGCGGTGCGAGGAATTTTGGATGGTCACATTTTATTGAGTCGAGATTTAGCTGCAAAAAATCACTACCCATGCATTGATATTGGTCATAGTGTGAGTCGTTTATTTTCTGTGATTAATTCAGAGGAGCATAAAACAGCGGCCGGAAGGCTTCGTGAAATATTGGCGAAATATGAAGAAGCTGAAGATTTGATTAATATTGGCGCGTATGTAAAAGGGAGCAATCCCAAGGTAGATGAAGCGGTTGATAAAATTGATGAAGTGAATTCTTTTTTGCGCCAACGCACGGATGAAAACATACCGTTTGAAGAGACTGTTCGTATGGTATCGTCTATTTTTAGTTAGTTTTAATTTAAATGACAAAACCACCAAAAAAATCCAAACGTTTTCAATATAATCTTGAATCTGCCCTTAATTTTCGTGAATTACGGCAGACACAGGAACAGGATAAGTTTAATAAAGCTGAACAGAAATATATGGAAGAATTGGGCAAAGAGGAGCGTATGAAAAATCAGGAACGTGCCGAAAATGCTGGTTTAGTTAGTGAAATATCCGAGGGAAAAACCATTGATTTTCAACAAGTCATGATGAGAAAGGCGCATTTGGAACAGTTGAAAGGTGAGATTATTGAGCAAGTTGAGGTTCGTGAAACTGCTGAAAAGGAAAAGCAAGATCAACGAGACGTGCTGATTCAGGCCATGAAAGATAAAAAAATCTTGGAAGAAGATAAAGAAAAAAAACGTGAGATGTGGAAGAATATTATGAAAAAGGAAGAGATGAAATTTTTGGATGAAATTGCATCGATTGCTTATTCAAAAAAAGTTCGTGCGAGCGAAGAAGAAGCAGAACGTCTAAAAAAGAAGAAGTTGGCATTGAAGGAAAAGCATGATCCAGTAGTAGCGGATCCAGTCAATCCAGACATTGATTTTGAGGAGAACTTGCATGAGTTATCCACTGATGCCCATGCTCAAGATGACGATCAATTAATGGTTGATTAAAGCAATATCTTTATTGATTTGTTCAATTAATTTGTTTTTATCTGGAAAGGGTTGGTCCTCTCGAATAAATTGGTTGATTGAAATAATAATATCTTGCCCATAAATATCTTTAGAAAAACCATCTAAGATATGGGTTTCAATTTGAACATTTTGTTGATTAAATGTTGGTTTTTTTCCAATGTAGGTGATGGAGGTGTATTCTGAATTTCCGATTCGTGTTGTGCTGCCATAGACCCCTAATTTTGGGATGCATTTATTTTTCTTTACGGATAAATTTGCGGTTGGAAAACCAATGGTTCGCCCCCTTTTTTCACCTGGAATGACAGTGCCTGATAGGATGTAGGGGTGGCCCAATAGCTCAAATGCGTAATTGGGGTCTTCTTTTAATTTTTTTCTGATGATGCTGCTTTTGAACGGGGTATTATCAAGATGCTTTTGAATTGGAATTTCAATAATTTGACACGCATTATTTTTACCCCATGCCATTAATAGATCTATATTTCCCATGCCTTTATTGCCAAATTTAAAATCATAGCCAACAATTAATTGTTTTGGTTGGAGTGGTGTGATGTATTGCTCTAAAAACTCGGGCGCACTGAGCTTTGATATATTTTCATTGAATGGAATGATGAGCAAATTTGGAACAAATAAGGCTTGTTCATTGGGGAGTGTTAATCGCTCAATGGGATTGTCGGGCTGCAATATGTTTTTTGGGTGTGGATCAAAAGTAAGCATGAAATCTGCATTTTCGGCTAGTTTTTGATGCCCTTTATGAAACCCATCAAATGTCCCAAGGCAAATGCTTTTTGCGTTGCTTTTTTTAAATGCGTCCAATCCGATGATTTCCGATATCATGTGTTGAGTTCTTTGATCAGGTATGTGGGTAACGTTTCCATGGTAATGTCATCCAAATTGATGGCAGATTCCAAATTCATATGCCCGATGGCCAACCGATTAAGTTTGGAGAGGTGTGCCCCTGTGGATAAGGCTTGCCCAAAATCATGTGCTAAAGACCGAATATAGGTTCCTTTTGAACAATGAATGGATACATTCATGCGTTGTTCCTTTAATGTGTTTAAGGTGATTTCGTAAATGGTAACGGATGCTTTTTTTAATTCAATGGACGTGCCCTCTCGAGCATGTTTATAGGCTGGTTTTCCATTGATTTTTTTTGCAGAGAAAATGGGAGGGGTTTGTTCAATGGTTCCTTTAAATTTATTTATGATGGGGAAAACATCATTTTCTGTGAGAGAAATTGGCGTGGGGTGGGTATAGGTAATGGCGCCATCAATATCATAGGAATCAGTTTCTATGCCAAATGTGATTTCAGCTTGATACGTTTTGTCCAAATTCAACAACGTATTGAGTTGACGTGTGTAGTCTCGACCGATTGCAATGATTAATAAGCCTGTTGCAAATGGGTCAAGGGTTCCAGAGTGTCCAATTTTTATTTTTTTTGGAAGAAAACCTTTTAATTTTCGAATCACATCGTATGATGTGATGCCTTCGGGTTTATTAACCAGCAAAAATCCGTTCATTCAAATGCCTTTCTTGCTAAGGGAATGATTTTTTCTTTAAGTGACGAAAATGGTGCTTGGTAGGTTGCGCCAGACGCCCGGACATGCCCACCTCCATTAAATGCATGCGCAATTTCGGCCACATTAATGTATTGTTTTGATCGAAATGAGATTCTATATTCACTTTTTTGAACTTCTTTGCAAACAATGATCAGTTCAATATTTTCAAGTTGCCTGAAGAAATTAATGGTGCTTTCTCCCGAAATATGGGGATGATGTGGGATTTGAACAATCATGAATGGGTAATCTGAGTCAAGGTACATATTATTTAGTCCTTGCTTAATATCTTCAAAGTAATTTTTTGGTTTTTCCTCAAAAATCCATTCACTGATTTTGGTTGTATTAATATTCATTTTTAAAAGTTCGGATGCGGCTAAAAAGGTATCGGGGGATGTATTTGAAAACTTGAAATTTCCTGTATCAAAACATATGGCGGCATAAATATTAATGGCGCTTTCCTTTGTTAGAGGAACATTGAGTGCTTTGTATAAATTAAATAAGATCTCACCAACTGATGATATTTTTAAAACGAGATTCATGTTCCCAAACTGGGTGTTATCTTGATGATGGTCAATATTAATAATCTTTTTTGTGTTTGGAAAATTGGTTGGTTCGGCGATTCGATTTTGATCAGAGCAATCTAAAAAAATGGCGAGGTCATATTCTGACTTTGGGGTTCTCTGGATTTTTTTAACTCCTGGAAGATGCTTGAATTGTTTTGTATTGATGTCAGGTGAGTAGAGTGTGACTTCTTTACCTAGAGCATTGATAAGCGTCCCCATTGCAAGCAATGATCCTATGGCGTCGTAATCAGGATCTTTATGAACAGTGGCAATGATTTTTTCTGGTAATCTATGAAAATAGTCGATTAATTCTTTATTGATCATTCAAGTGATTTCATTTTGTTGAGTATATCTGAACCTCGTTCTAAGGATATATCCAATCGAAATGTTAACGATGGAATTCGTTTAAGCCGGATATGTTTTCCTAGTTCTTTTTTAATAAAACTGGTGGATTTACGAAGCTTTTCATATGACTTTCTTTGCTCGCTTTCAGATCCTAAATGGCTATAAAATACAGTGGCATTGGCTAAGTCTTTGGAAACTTTTATTCCCGTAATTGAAATAAGGCCCAGGTTACTACGAAAATCTTTTTGAATAATACGGGCAATTTCTTCTTTTAATAATGATTCAACACGAATCATGCGAGACATTGGTACTTATTCCTCTCGGACGTCATAACACTCAATGATGTCACCGGCTTCATATTGTGAAAACCCATCCGTAACAACACCGCATTCATAACTGGTTTCAACTTGTTTGACATCGTCTTTAAATCGTTTAAGTGATGAAAGCTTGCCTTTATAGAGCTCTTCACCTTTTCGTTTGATAAGAACCATATAATTTCGGATTAACTTACCATCAGTAACGTAACTTCCAGCAATTGAACCGACTTTCGAAAATTTAAAGACCTCTCGTACTTCAGCTTCTCCAATTTTTGTTTCAACTGTGATTTTGTTATACATACCAGCCATCACTTTTTCTATGTCATTTAATATATCGTAAATGACTTTGTATTCACGAATATCAATGTTGGCATCTTCGCTGGCTTTTTTTGCATCATTGGTGATCGGGACCCTAAACCCAATAACAATGGCCTCTGCGGCTTTTGCAAGTAATATGTCATTTTCATTGATGCTTCCTGTGGCGGAATGCATGACATTAATCGAAATTGCATCACTTTCAATTTGGTTAATGGATAATACCAAGGCATCCAAGGACCCATGCACATCCGCTTTAATAATTAAATTAAGTTTTTTAACATCACCATCATTAATTTGTTGGGATAAGGTATTTAATGAAACGCTCTTGGTTACACTTTGTTTATGTTTTTCTTTTTTATTGAGTAAATTTTCTTCGGCGGCTTTTTTTGCCAGTTGTTCACTGTTGTGTTGCTCTAAAATATCGCCGGGGGTAGGGACTTCAGATAATCCAAGAACTTCTACTGGTGTACTTGGCAGTGCCTCTTTAACACTTTCCCCTTTGTCATTGTGAAGGGCTCTTATTTTTCCGTAAACGTGGCCAATGGTAACAAAGCTTCCAACCGATAATTTTCCCGTTTGAACCAAAACAGTGGTGATTGGGCCGCGTTTTTTATCTAGAAATGCTTCAATAGTGATTGCTTTTGATAAACCATCATAGTTTGTTTTTAATTCTTGAACATCCGCAGTTAATTGGATCATTTCGAGCAGGTTGTCAATTCCTTCACCTGATTTCGCGGATACCGGACATACAATGGTTGTGCCACCCCAATCTTCTGGGACAAGCTCATGCTCAACGATTTGTTGTTTTACACGTTCAATATCGGCACCTGGGACATCAATTTTATTGATGGCAACAATGATGGGGGTATTGGCCGCTTTTGCATGGTTAATGGCTTCAATCGTTTGGGGTTTAATGCCATCATCTGCGGCAATAACTAATATTGCAATGTCAGTAACCTGTGCGCCACGTGATCGTAATGCTGTAAATGCTTCATGCCCTGGCGTGTCTAGAAATGTCATTTTCTTTTTATTTTTTTGTACTTGGTAGGCCCCAATGTGTTGGGTAATTCCGCCAGATTCAGAACCCGCAATATTGCTAGAGCGAATGTTGTCTAGGAGCAATGTCTTGCCATGATCGACATGTCCCATAACAGTTATGACTGGCGGCCGTGATTTTAATTGCTGTTTATCCTGACTATCTTTGAGTTCTTCAATTTGTTCTTTAAGCTTGGTGGATGGGTCGGTTTTTTTTGCATCTGATAACGTTAGTTTGATGTCTAAATCTTTTGCAATGTCTTTGGCGAGCGATGAGTCGATGACGGAGTTAATATTTAATAGCAATCCTTTTTTAAGGATGACGCCCATAATATCACGTAGTGGGGCATCAATTAATTTTGAGAAGTCTGATAATTTGATTTGATCATCATCAAAACTAACTTTCTTTGCTTCGGCCAGTTGTTCTTCAATAAAATCTTTTTCTTCAGTAAACAGCTGCTTAATGGTGCTAATCGTCTCATCATCCAAGCGTGTGTTTTCAGATTTTACTCTGATATCAAACTCAGTTAATAACTTGATGAAGTCTTTGGGTCTCTTTCCTAATTCGTTGGCTAAATCTTTAACTTTCAATGGGCTAACTTTCAGTGGCTACGCCTTCTTTTTCTTCGCTTTCTTTATTGCTGGGGTCGGTTACGGTTTCTTCACTTTCTGCGACGGTTTCGCTGCTCTCTTCTGTTGGACTGTCACTATTAGTGTCATCATCATTGGATGTATTTTCGTTATCGATGTTGGTGGTTTCAGTGGTCTGTTCAGGTTTTTCATTTGTGTCATCAATTTCTGAGGGGCTTTCTTCTGCAGATGCTTTGATTTTTTCTGCAAGGGTTGTTTCTTCACTGGTGGTTGCTTCTGTTTGAGGATTTGTTTTTTTGTTGTGGTCTGATTCGCTGGTGATATCTAATTTCCAGTTGGTTAGTTTTACGGCCAATCGAACATTTTGTCCAGCCTTACCAATGGCGAGTGATAATTGATCATCTGGAACAACAACTGTGGCTTCGCGATTTTCGGTGTCATTAATAATGACTTCATTAATGGTCGCAGGTTTTAATGAATTTCCAATAAATACCTTTGGGTCTTCACTCCATTCTAATATATCTATTTTTTCATTGTTGATTTCTCTTAATACGGCTTGAATTCGCCCACCCATATGTCCGACGCAGGTTCCTACGGCGCCAACCGTTTGGTTGTTTGAATAAACGGCAATCTTTGTTCGTCGTCCAGCATCTCTTGAGATGCTTTTGATTGAAATGATCCCATCTTGTATTTCGGGTACTTCGATATGAAATAATTGACGAATTAGTCCTGTATGAGATCTTGAAATTTTAATCATTGGACCACGGTTGGTTTTTTGAATGTCAACAATAAATACTCTGATTCTGTCTTTCACATTGAATGTTTCGCCAGGGGCTTGTTCTCTTGGTGGTAAAAATGCCTCAATCTTACCTAAATTGATCAGGTAGGTATTTCCTTCTATATTTTGAACGGTGCCAGTGACAATTTCTCCGATTTTATCGGAAAACTCATTCATCACCAGGTCTTTTTCAGCCTCTCTCATGCATTGTAAAATGACTTGTTTTGCTGCTTGAGCTGCAATTCTTCCAAATTCTTCGACATCAAGATCAATTTCTAATGTGTCACCATCTTCAACTTCATCACTTAATTCTTTGGCTTCATCTAATGTTAACTCATTTAATTCATCTTCTTTTTCGCTTACAACTAATTTTTCCATCCACAATCGTGCTTCACCAGAATCTTCATTGATGTATGCTTTGACATTCAGTTCGGCACCATATTTTTTTCTTGCTGCAGAGATTAGTGCTTTTTCAATGGCATCTAGAATAATGTGTTTTTCAATTCCTCGCTCAGATTCTATTTGAGCTAATACTTGAGAGAAATTTTCGATTAAAATCATGATTTGTCCTTTCAACTGTTTCCAGTATACAGGCAATCCCTAAAAAAAATGCAACTGCTTATTTCAAAGCAGTACAATACATGTTCAGGAATGCTTTGAAAAAAACAACGTGCTTTTTGACAGGCCCTGTGCTTATAACATAGCATAGTTTTATTTTGACTTCAATTCCTGATGTTTTGAAAGTTTTGACGGGATGCATTTTATTTTTTTTATTATAAAGATTTGATACAATGGCAGCATGGGTATGTTTGTTGATGGTCAGTGGCATGTGCAAGATGTTAATCCAAATACAGTGTCTGGCTCTTTTGAGCGGTTACCAACAACCATCCGAGGATCCATTGAGTCGGAAGGCCCATATTATCCGCACTCTGAACGGTACCATTTAATTGTTTCTTATGCCTGCCCTTGGGCCCACAGAACCTTAATTTATCGAAAGATTAAAGGGTTGGTTGATCATATTCCTTTGGCTGTAGTTCACCCTTACATGGGCCCGAATGGTTGGGACTTTTCAAATGGGGATGGTGTTGAGTTGCCCCTGTTTGGGAATTTTACTTCTTTGGGGGATATTTATTTGGCGCATTGTGCCTCTTTTACTGGGCGTGTGACGGTTCCTGTTTTGTGGGATTCTCAAACAAGACAAATTGTTAATAATGAATCAAGCGATATTATTCGGATGTTTAATGCATCGTTTAACGACTTAACGAAGAATACCGTTGATCTGTACCCCGGGCATTTGTCAGCCGATATTGATGATTGGAATGGCTACATTTATGAATCCATAAATAATGGTGTGTATAAAGTTGGGTTTGCCCGATCTCAAGATGTGTACAAAAAAGAAGTTTTGCAGCTTTTTGTTGTTTTGGATGAAATTGACGCACATTTAAAGACCAATGACTTTTTATGTGGGGATGAGTTAACTGAGTCTGATATTCGACTGTTTGTTACATTATTGAGATTTGACCCTGTTTATGTTGGGCATTTTAAATGCAATTTGAATCGAATTAAAGATTATAATGAATTACCAAAATACATGGAGCGTGTTCGTCGTGCGTATGATATTGAAGATACCATTCGAATGGATCATATAAAAGAGCATTATTATCAATCGCACCCAACCATTAACCCATCTGGGATTGTTCCTTTGGGGCCGGTTGATTGATTTTTTTACTTTATGGCATGATTTAACTATGGTGAATGGTTATATGCAATGATTATGTTGGTGGGTTTATGGAGCTTGGCATTTATTCATAACAAATATAAGTTGACAGGGCATTACTTTTATCGAGCTATTTTTCCAACGAATGCTTTGTTTTGGTTGTTTATTACCGTCCCTTTACTTTCAACCATTATCTTTCCCAGCATTAAGTTATTGATGATTGCATTTCAGTATCACTTTATTAGTTGTTCTTTTTTTATCGTGATTCCGATGCTTCTTGAACGAATCTTTAATCGTTCTTTTTTTGTTGTGTTCTGGTCGGTGCTAGGGGGGATTAATATGGCGCTTTTTTTGGTGGCCATGGTTGATGCTTCATTTTTTGATGTCGCTCGAATTGTATCGGCGGGGTCCTTTATTTTTCTCTTTATTGTATCTTGTTTTATATGGTTTAAAACATCGATGGTCAAAACATCCATTGAGTATATTTTTATGGTTCGATTTTTTTGGGCCACGGCATTTTTTATTCCTGGAATTATTTTGGACATTACATCGGATGTTACCAAAGTATTATATAATGGATTATTTTTTACCCCCTTCTTTTATTTGGTGATTGTTGCGGTTCTTTTTACGTTGCCACACGATTTGATTTCAGGCAACGCATCACTTGACATGAGTGCAATTGCGTCTAAGTATTCACTAACTAAGAGAGAGAGTGAATTGTTGCCATATATTATTCAAGGCCAATCAAACCAGGAGATTGCCGATCAGCTTCACATTTCATTAAGCACGGTTAAACGTCATGTGCATCATATTTTTACAAAAATGAATGTCAAAAACCGTTTTGAACTATCACGGCTTTTTGTTAATGTGTCGCAAATGGATTAACTGACGGTTTTAAAAAATTGACCGTGCAAGGTGTACCCTCTAAGTCCACGGATTGTCGATGTGAATTTGTTACTCATCGTTTTTGCATCGATGCCATGCAATTGTGTGGTATTTGTTTTTGTGTTGAATAATACGGATAAAATAATTCCGTCATCTTCGTCATTTTTTGCCGGATGTTGAATAAATATGGGTTCGCTTGGAATGCAATCTTCTTTTTCATAAAATTTATGGGTCCAAGTTTCAACATTGATTTTTATAATTCGGTTAAAAAATGGTGTTTTTTTTGTATTCAGTGCATAGGCCCATGAATATGGTTTTCCGTTGTATTTTTTATAGTTGATGTTGGGAAGCGCAATGGATTCATTAAGTAATGTTTTTTTTGAGATCATTTGGTGAGTTTTTGGGTCCAATATGAATCGCTTTAATTTTCCTGCAGGGATATCGGGCATGCCTTTTCGAAGATTATCTAAATACAACGCATCGATGATTGTCGCGTTTTTGAATGCGATGGTGTCAAATACGATGGTGACATTTTTTTCGAAAGCGTTGACTTGGTGAAACATAAAAAATGGGGGGCTTTTTATGGTGCATTGTTTTTTGCCTGTTTTAATATTGAAAATATGAAAAATGGTGGGTGTGTTTTTGTGCCATTTAAAATGATTAATGAATGATTTTGTTCCAAACCGAATGGCCAATGGCGTTACTTTAAATGGCGTGTCAATAATGATGAGGTAATTTTCTGTCATTGCAAAGCTATGTTGGTACGATGGTTTTTGGATACGTAATGATGACATTAGTTGACGCTGATTATTTCGAACTTTGAAAAATTCATAGTATGTTTTTCGTCCCATTCGAATGCCAAGGTTGATCATTGATTGATCGTGATTGTCTTTGTGGGGGTGGGCGGTGTGTAAATTATATTGAAACTCATCGTTAAATGAATAAGGACCTATTGTTTCTAGGGTATCCTTATCAAAGATAATGGGTTGTGGGGTTTCGGTTAAGCTGATCATATCGCGATCTAGTTTTGAGATATTTACCATGGTGTTGGATGTGAACTGTTGATTAAACCGTGTGAAAAACCGTTGAAATAGCGTCGCGCATGGATCTGTTGCAAATTCTCTGAAGCATAGCTTTTGATTTTTTTCAGCGGCATTATAGGCGGGGGAGTTAATAAATTTGCTTTTGTAACGAACCGCACCATTTTCAATATGGAAATGGTGTAGAAGCCCCATTCCATCAAACCAATGATTCACGGACTGTTTTTTAAAATCAAATTTTCCCGGTCCAATTCGATACAAATTTCCTGTTAACCATGACGGAATATCACCAATGGTGGTGCATATGGTGGGTTCTTGTTCGTCAACATTTTTAAATAATTTTTGATGGTTCATCATACGGCTCCTTTTTTCAATTTATAATATGATTGCATTTGTTTATATCAAGATGATATTAATGGAGGGGTGTGTTTTGATTGAGTCTTTGGTTGAAGGGGTAAAAATACATCCAAAGTATGACTTAAATACACCCATTGAGTGCTTGTTATTGTTGTGTGATTGAGTGAATAATGATGAGAAAATAGGAGGTTTATCATATGCCTGATAAACAACAGAGAATACCGGTGACATCATCATTTTTTTTAACACGCTTTTCAAATTTAATCCGAGTTAATAACGACCCGGTGGCATTCTTTAATCATTGCATTCAAAAGAATGGGGATTTTTTTAAGGTTAAGTTTCCTGGCTTTGAGTTTAACTACCTTTTGGCGCCGGATGGCATTCAGAATGTGTTAGAGAAGAACCATATGAATTATAAAAAAAGCATGGTGTATGATCCATTAAAGTTGGCATTGGGAAATGGGTTGTTAACCAGTGATGGGGCATTTTGGAAATCCCAGCGAAAAATCATTCAGCCATTATTTAATAAGAGTTTTATCGAGGCGATGTGTTATGACATTTCTGTTGCTACCGATTCTTTTTTACAAAGTATTGATGATGATCCCGTTGACTTAACCAAGGAATTGGCAAACTTAACCATTGAGATTGCATGTCGTGCGTTTTTTGCAACATCAGAGGTTCAGTTTAGTTCATTTATTTCAGCCAAGACAAATGAAATTAATGAATTTATGAATCAGCGAATTTTAATGCCATTTATTCCAATGGGGATGCCACTTCCTTCACATATTAAGTTTAACCGTTCGATTCGCCAGATCAATGAAAAGTTAAAGGCGTTAATTGTTATGGCCGCAAACAATGATTCCCGTCCATCACTTTTGTCGATGTTGGCCAATTCAAAATCCATATCGGATGATATGATTCGAGATGAGGTGTTGACGTTTTTAATTGCGGGTCATGAAACCACCACCAATGCATTGAGTTTTTTGTTGTATTTATTGTCAAAATATCCAGATGTTCAACAGGCGGTGAAAGAAGAAATTGAGAATAACAGTATGGATGATCATCCGAGTTATGAATCGCTTCAGCGATTAACGTATACCAAAGCGGTAATTAACGAAGCGCTGCGTTTATTTCCACCGGCTTGAATTATTTCTCGTGAGTCCATTGAGGATGATGTGATTTTGGGGCATGTTGTTCCCAAGAAATCGATCATTAATATTCCAACTTTTTTAGTTCAGCGTCATGACGCATTTTGGGAATCTCCCAATGAATTTAAACCCGAACGGTTTGTTGGGGATCAAAATCGCCATAAATTTTCGTTTTTACCGTTTGGTGGCGGGCCTCGATTTTGCATAGGTATGCAATTTGCGTATACAGAAATGTTGATTTTTTTGGTTAAGTTGTTTCGATACTCAGACTTTAAGGTGCTTAATCAACAGGTTGATTTGGATTTTCTCATCACGTTACGGCCAAAAAATGAGTTGCAATTTCAATTTGTAAAAAAATAGATGGTTTCATGCCTAACATTGATGTTGTGATCGATGCATCATTTTAGGTGGAAATACCGGTTGTTTTAATTCAAAAAATAGTGTCTGGATGATATGATGGTCACCAATGTCAGTTGATGCTAAATTTGTTCATTTGCATGTCCATTCTGAATTTTCTTTGTTGGATGGTGCCGTGCGTGTGCCCCGGCTATTGGATGCTTGTGTGGAAGATCACCCGGCCATTGCGTTAACCGATAAGGGGAATTTATTTGGTGCCATTGATTTTTATTTTGGCGCAAAGTCCAAGGGCATACATCCAATTATTGGGTGTGAGGTGTTTTTTACTGAGGATATGTCCGTCAAAACCAAAACCATGGAACGGTTGATTTTACTGTGTCAAAATCAAAAAGGGTATGAAAATTTATGTCATATTGTAACCGAAGGGCATGTTCGTGGGTTTTATTACAACCCTCGGGTTGATTTGGACTGTTTAACCGCGCATTCTGATGGGCTGATTTGTATTTCCCCAGGGTATTGGGGGCCAGTGGCTCAATTTCTTCAATCTCATTTTATGGATCAAGCCAAGGGCATTGCGACGGATTTGGCAACGGTGTTTAAGGATCGGTTTTACTTGGGGGTGCAAAGAACCGGTGAATTGGGAACGGATCAGATCTGTGATGATGTTGTGTCCATCTCAAAGGATCTTCAATTGCCCATTGTGGCATTAAATGATGTGTATTTTTTGAAAAATGACGAAGGTTGGATGCAGGATTTATTGCAGTGCATTAAAACCGGTCGTGAAATTGATATTGATGACCAAAATAATTCGAAGCGCTCTCAGCATTATTTGAAAACACCCCAAGAAATGGTGGATTTATTTTCAGATTTGCCGGAATCCATTGAAAATACGGTAAAAATTGCCAATGAATGTCAGCTTGAAATTATTGCTGATCAGGTATTGTTGCCGCATTTTGAGTGCCCCGATGGGCTAACGCCGGAGGCGTACTTAGAACAATTGGTTTGGGAGGGGATGCATCAAAAATACACGGAGATTACCACAGATATTCGACAACGGGTTGAGTTTGAACTTGAAATCATTAATAAAATGCAATACCCCATTTATTTCTTAATTATTTATGATTTTTTGCATTTTTGTGTTGAGGCAAATATTCCGGTTGGGCCGGGTCGGGGATCTGCGGCCGGTTCCATTGTTGCGTATGCACTTAATATTACCAAAATTGATCCGATTCCTTATAATTTGCTCTTTGAGCGATTTTTGAATCCTGAGCGGGTGTCCATGCCAGATATCGATATTGATTTTTGCATCAAACGGCGGGGTGAAGTGATCGATTATATTTCCAAAAAATATGGGGATGATCACGTGGCTCAAATTGTTACATTTGGGACGATGGCCGCGCGGGGTGTTGTTCGAGATGTGGGGCGTGCGCTTGGCGTTCCGTTGGATTTTGTTGATCGCGTGGCCAAGTTGATTCCATCGGCCCCAGGCCATAATATGTCCATCAAGGAAGCGATTGAAGAGGTGGAAGAGCTTGGTCAGGTCTATCGAGGGGATCCTATCGGAACTCAATTATTGGATTATGGCATGAAGCTGGAAGGGTTTGCTCGACATTCGTCAACGCATGCGGCTGGATTGGTGATTTCCAGAGATCCCCTGTCAACCATTGTTCCTCTTATGAATAATGATGGTCAAATTACCACGCATTACACCATGAATAATCTCGAAAAACTGGGATTATTAAAAATGGATATTTTGGGATTAAGAAACCTGACGGTGATTCGTGATGCCTGTGATTTAATTTGCAAATATGAGCCAGACTTTGACATAGAGGCTATTCCAATGGACGATCAGGCGACCTATGACTTGTTTTCTACTGGAGAGAGTATTGGGATTTTTCAATGCGAATCACCGGGAATGCGACGTTTGATTGTTGATTTGAAGCCCAAAACATTTGAAGATGTGGTGGCACTTTTGGCCTTGTATCGTCCGGGCCCTTTGGGATCGGGGATGGTGAGTGATTTTATTTCAAATAAATCGGGAAAAACCAAGGTGGTTTATGATTTGCCTCAGTTGGAACCAATACTAAAAGATACGTATGGCATGATTGTGTATCAGGAACAAGTGATGCAAATTGCTACGGCCGTGGGCGGGTTTAGTTTGGGCCAGTCTGATATGTTGCGTCGGGCCATGGGAAAAAAGAAAAAAGACGTGATGGATCAGATGAAAGATGAGTTTTTATCTGGGGCCAAGCAAAAGAAAATTGACGTTGGTATTGCTGAAAAGATATTTGATTTGTGTTATAAATTTGCTGAATATGGGTTTAATAAATCGCATAGTGCGGCGTATGCCATGGTGTCGTATCAAACGGCGTATTTAAAAACACATTATCCCAATGAGTATTTATTGGGGTTGTTGTTGTCTGTTTTAGGGAATACGGATCGCACCGCCATTTATGTTTCTGAGGCCAAACGCTTGGGCATTGGCATTGTGCCCCCCAACGTGAATGCATCTGTTTATTTGCATGTGTTAAAGGATGGGGACATTATTTTTGGTTTGGGGAGCATTAAGGGGATTGGTGAAGCCCCAGTGGAAACCATTGTTCAGGAACGCAATGCCAATGGCCCTTTCGTTTCCGTCTTTGATTTTTTTAATCGTTTAAAAGGGCGTGATGTGAATAAGCGTGTGGTTGAGCATTTAATTCGGTCTGGGGCCTTGGATTGTTTGGATGAAAACCGTTCAAAATTGCTCGGATGCTTTGAAGATATTCTGGATAAAATGCAATCATCGGCACGTCACTCTTCAGAGGGAATGATGGGTTTGTTTCAAACATTGGATGAAGACTTTTATACCGATATTTTAAATGATAGTTCTTACAAAGAGTTTGGCCATTTGGAATTGCTTCGGTTTGAAAAGGAGTTGGTCGGGGATTATTTGTCGTCCCACCCATTGGATGAATTTTTACCTCAATGGAAAGAGGGCGTTGCCTTGGGAGATTTGGGGGACTCGTTTGATAAAGAAGTTGTGGATGTGGTTGGTGTTTTATCCAATGTGAATCACCGAATGACCAAAACAAATCGCCCGTTTACAATGGGTGAGATTGAAGATTTTGGTCGAAAAGTTACCATTCTTGCTTTTGATTCTCCAAAGTATTCGGGCATTGCAGCGCAACTTCAAGATGACGTTATTGTTAAATTAACGGGCAAAGTAAAGGTTCGAAATGCGGAAGTTTCATTAATGGTAGAATCGGTTCAGTCACTCACCAGTCAATTGGCTCAAAAAATTTGTCATGTTGATTTGCTGGAGGGGCAATCGTTGGATGATTTGCATCAAATCAAGCAAATTTGTCTATTGAATCGTGGTCAAATTCCATTATACTTTCATATACAACAACAAACGATAGAAACAAGTAAAAAATATTGGATTAAGGATTCAGCCATTGCTGAAATAGAATCCATTGTAGGAGAGCAAAAGGTATGGCTGGAAACGTAGAATTTTTAAATCAACTAGAGACCATTATTGATGAGCGACTATCATCTGGCAATTCAAGGTCTTATGTGAACGCATTGGTTACGTCTGGTTTAGATCGAGTGTTGAAGAAAATCGGGGAAGAAGCTGGGGAAGTTATTATTGCGGCAAAAAATGGCGATAAAGATGAATTGTTAAATGAATCGGCGGATTTATTGTTCCATTTAATGTTGGTATTGAAATCACAAGGGTACGCCATTGGGGATGTGGTGGATATTCTAGTGAAACGACATGATTCGTAATCTTTTTATTTTTCTTTTTTTAGTTCAGATGGTTCATGGGGATATTCGAATTGAGTCTCCCAAACAGGACCAATTAACATCACAGTCAGTCATTGATTTTGTTGCAACATCAACCATAGATAAAGGGTTTTTGATTGTTAATGGGCAGTTAATTCCTGTTCGAAAGAAAACTTTTTTTCCAAATCTTAAGCTTCAGATGGGGCGCAATGTTGTCGATGTTCACGTGTTGAATGAGGATTTGAAGTTAGAACCTCATTTGTCGAGATCGATTGAAATTTATCGTCATTTGCCAATCACGGGTGCGAGTGAGCAAGAAATTTGTTTGCTGACTGATTTGGTCACTGATTATTTTGTTCCGGTGGTGGATGGCGAGGATGCTCGTTTGGATCAACCCATTTTAAAGCGGGACTTATATGCGTTTTTAATGTGGTTTTTTAAAGATCGATCCCCAAGTGAAATGACCCGTCAGTACGATGATATGGCCAATTATGGGCCTTATATCCGATTGTTTCAACATCATCCGAATGCCTTGCCTTTACCTCGATTGGGGTCATTTTATCCGAATTCATATGTCACTCGTCAGGCATTTGTGAACTTACTTTTACTTTTAAATGGCTCAACGGAACAAATTTCTACGAGCATGATGGTGGCTACCGAGTTGAAGTTGCCTCGTTCAGTGCGTTCCCTGGTTCCTTCATGGAAAGATCCTTTGGTGTTTGTTACTAGAGGGGAGGTATTGAGTGCATTTTTTAAGCTGTATAACGGTCCAAAGTTATCGCCATCAACGGTGGTTTTAATTAAAACCAAACGGGACCCAGTGTTTTCCGAGCTTCCTTTTCTAACGTATGTGATAGATACGGCCAATCAATGGCGCGAAGCGCTTCGATTACGGATGGTGGCCCATCAATCAAAGCCGGCAAAAGCCGTGATTGTAAAAAAGCCTGCGCCTGAACCAATGCCACCATTACCCCCAAACCCATCTTCGTCAATTTCTAAATCTCGCGTTACAATTGTTTTACCTGGGGATTCTATTCAAAAAATTGCGAGGCGGTATTATGGCGATGCGTCTAAATGGGAACATTTAGTGCAGTTGAATCAACTCGATATTCAAATGGTTACGATTAATGGAAAGTTGTTAACCTCTGTTCATATTGAGCCCGGTCAAAAACTTCGTTTAGAATAGTGGTTTTGAAATTTTTAATCAGATTTTGACGATATTGACTAACATTAAATAACAATGGCGTTTTTTAATGGTTAAGTAGGTTGAAATGTTACACAGAAATCACTCGCTTTCGTCTCGTTTGGGACTTAAAAATACATTATTTAATTCCGGTGGAGGATCCGGCAGCTTTTATCAAGGTGGTGATGGCCGTGAAGATGATCAAGCGGCGGATCAAGAGGAGCGTGAACCGTCTATTATTTATCCCCCTATTGATCCTCAAACCATTGAATTGATTGATATTTCTTCGGTCACGTAATCGGTGGGGCATTCATTCACTACTTCTGATGTTGTTTGTTGGGTATTTTTTTGTCGTGACATGACATCTAACTTAAAGTGTACCAATTGAATCTCCAAATAAAATCAAGTAATATTGGCATATGTCAAATATTGATGTTGATTCTATTTTAGAGCTGAGTTGTTTGTCTCTTACAGATGAACGAAAGCAAGAGTTTTCTGTTCAAATTGAGAAGGTGTTGGATTATATGGATGTTTTAAATAACGTAAAGAAAGTTCCGGATCCTTCATTTGAATGGCCGATTCACAAAGATGTTGTTGGTCGTGAGGATGTTCCTGAATCATTTGAGCATCCGTTGGTCAAGGAAAATGCTCCTGAGTATAAATCTGGTGGCTTTTCTGTTCCGAAGATTTTGTCGTAATGGGTGTGTTGCGTAAAATTCATGATGCCATTCGATCCAAAGCTCTGGGTTGTGAAGAGTTAACCCGATCTGTTATTGATCAAATTGCACAAAAGAATAGTGAAGTGAATGCATTTATTGATGTGTTTGAGGCAAGAGCCATTCAAATGGCGAAGGCTCAAGACGAGGCGTTAGCCAATGGGGCTGAATTGCCCGTAGGCGCTGGGATTCCGGTCGGCATTAAAGACAACATGTGCATTGATGGGGAGTTGGTTACATGTGCCTCTAATATTTTAAAAGGGTATCGATCGCCGTATACATCCACCGCTGTTGGGCAGATCATGGCAGCGGGGTTTATTCCCGTGGGCCGCACCAATATGGATGAGTTTGCCATGGGGTCGTCCAATGAACATTCGGTTTATGGCCCGGTATCCAATCCTTGGAATAAATCATTGGTGTCTGGGGGCTCATCAGGTGGGTCTGCTGCTGCGGTTGCCGCTGGGTTGGTTCCACTGACGTTGGGATCGGATACTGGCGGATCCATTCGTCAGCCGGCGTCTTTTTGTGGTGTTGTTGGGTTAAAGCCAACGTATGGCCGTGTATCGCGGTATGGTTTGGTGGCGTTTGCCTCATCGTTGGATCAAATTGGTCCGTTTGCGCAATATGTGGATGATGCCGCATTGATTTTGGAATCATTGTGTGGATTTGACCCGTATGATTCAACGTCAGAGAATCGTTCTGTCGAGCCATTTTCTGCAAATTTAGCGGTTGATTCTTTGAAAGGAAAACGCATCGGCGTTCCCAATCAGTTGATGTCTCAAACCATTGCGCCAGATGTGCGCGAATCCATTTCTGAGGCGTTAAAGCGGTTTGAATCATTGGGCGCAAGCATTGATTATTTTGATTTTGATTTGGTCGATGAGGCGTTGGCAACTTACTACATTATAGCACCAGCCGAGGTTTCATCCAATTTGAGTCGTTTTGATGGGGTTCGTTATGGCAATCGAAACACCGCGGCAAATTCACTCAAGGAAATGATTCAAACCACTCGTCAGCAGGGGTTTGGGGATGAGGTGAAGCGACGCATTATTTTGGGGACGTATGTGTTGAGTTCGGGTTATTATGATGCCTATTATGGAAAAGCCCAAAAGGTTCGCGCCGTGGTGTCTGAGACGTATGCCAATTTATTTAAGTCTTATGATTTTATTTGTTCCCCAACAGCACCCACAACAGCGTTTGAAAAAGGGGCCAATTTGAATGACCCCATGCAGATGTATTTATCTGATATTGCAACCATTCCAGTGAATTTGGCGGGGTTGCCAGCGATGTCATTTCCATGCGGCCTTGATTCGTCCGGGGCTCCCATTGGTTGTCAGTTGGTGGGGGGCTGGTTTAAAGAGCGTGAGTTGCTTCAGGCGGCGCATGCATTTGAGCGCGCCATGGAATTTCAGCCTAAATATTCATTTGAGGGGGTTTTATAATGGCATTCGAACCGGTGATTGGTCTGGAAATTCATGCTCAGTTAAATACGAAATCCAAACTGTTTTGTCGTGCCTCCACAGAATTTGGCGAAGCCCCCAATCAAAATGTAACGCCCGTAAGTTTGGGTTTGCCAGGGGCGTTGCCGGTTTTAAACTTGGAAACGGTGCGTTTGGCAATTATGGCTGGGTTGGCGCTTGAATGTGATATTCAGGAACGGTCTGTATTTGCACGTAAAAATTATTTTTATCCGGACCTTCCGAAAGGGTATCAGATTTCTCAGTTTGAGTATCCGATTTGTTTAGGCGGGCGTGTCGTTCTTGAGGATTTGGGCAAAACCATTCATTTAACGCGTATTCATATGGAAGAGGATGCGGGTAAATTGAATCATGAGGGAGCGGATGGCATCGCTGGTGCTACTGGATCATCGTCTGATTTGAATCGTGCTGGGGTTCCGTTAATTGAAATTGTGTCAGAGCCAGAAATTCGCAATGCGAAAGAAGCCCGTGCTTACATGGAAAAAGTGCACCAGATATTAACCTTTATTGGTGTGTGTGATGGGGATTTAGAAAAAGGATCATTTCGTTGTGATGCAAATATTTCCGTACGACCGGTTGGTCAGAAAGAATTTGGGACACGTACCGAAGTTAAAAACCTCAATTCATTTCGAAGCATTGAACGCGCTGTAAATTATGAAATTGAACGTCAAATATCGGTGATTCAATCTGGTGGTAAAATCATTCAGCAAACCATGAATTTTGATGATGCTACAGGGCAAACATCCGCCCTTCGAAGCAAAGAAAACGCCCATGATTATCGTTATTTTCCGGACCCTGATTTAAAGCCTTTGATTGTTAAAAAAGAGCAGATTGAACAGGTGAGATCTGAGATGCCTGACTTGCCAGATGTGGTTCGGCAACGGTATACCGATCAGTTTGGTTTGCCAGCTCACGATGTGAAAGTGTATTTGCAGACGCGAATGTTGTATGACTTCTTTGAACTGTCTCGTGAGCATTTAAATTCAGCAACCCCAAAAGACATGTCAAAATGGATTGTTGGCGAGTTAAATGCACTCTTAAAAGAGACCATGGGGGAGCTAAGTATGTCCCCGACTGTTTTTGCAACACTGATTGATCGGTGTGCAACTGGGGATATTTCAACAAAAATGGTTAAAGATATTTTGCCCAAACTTCTCGATGGAAAGTCTTCGGTGGACGATGCTATTTCGGCCATGGGCGGGGCACAAATATCCAACCAAGATGAATTGCAACAGGTGGTCAATGATGTGTTGAAGGCCAACCCTGATGTGGTTGAAAAAATAAAAAATGGGAAAACGGGGTCCGCCAATTTTTTGATGGGGCAAGTGATGAAGGAAACCAAAGGAAGAGCCAAGCCAGATACTGTTAGAGATCTTATAATAAGCGCTTGTCAAAGTGAGTAAACGGGCATTCTTTTTTGCATGCATCTATATTTTTTCATTTGTTTTTTTGATATTGACGCTTAATTACAATGTTCGAACATTTCGTTTGACTCAGGAGTTGCAATCATTAACGTTAGAGTTACAAGCCATTGAACGAGATGTTGAATTAAAGGAATTGAATTATTATCAGCAAACGAGTTTGGATAAGGTGCATGATGTTGCGGCCAATCAGTTGGGCATGATTAGACAAAATCGAATTCGGGTATTTAGCACCGATGAGGTTCAGTCCAGATGACATCATTTCGAATTCGAACGTTTTTATTTTTAGCATTTTTTTTGATCATTTTTTTAGGGATCATTGGCCGATTGGTTTATTTGATGGTTGGTCAACATGATTTTTATTTGGATCGATCTGAAAAACAAATTCAAAAGTTGATTAAAATTGATACCAGTCGTGGGAAGATTCTGGATCGAAATCAGTACCCATTGGCCATAAGTCGGCCGGTGTATTCTGTGTATGCATCGCCCATGCGTATTAAAGATAATACATCGTTTGCAACCATTGTGGCGCCTTTGTTGGATATGACAACTCAAGAGGTATTAAAAAAAATCAACAATTCTTCTTCATTTGTTTGGTTGAAGCGAAAGATGGATGGGGTAGATACTGAAACGATTAAACAGCTATTTCCACAACAGATGAATGTATTGCAAGAAGAGCGTCGAGTATATCCCAATAATGTGTTGCTTTCCGATGTTTTGGGCTTTGTTGGCATGGATAAGGGGTTGGGTGGATTGGAGTATCAGTTTGATCGATTTCTGACTGGGGAAGAAGGGTACTATATTATCAAGGGGGATCCGCGTGGGGTTCGCATCATTTCTTCAAATAAAACACTGATTGGTCGAGCCAAAGGGTTCGCAAAAGCGGAACAAGGGGTTGAAGCGAGTTCCCTTAAGGGGGGGAACTTGATTACAACGATTGATTATCGTATTCAGTTCTTCGTTGAAAAGTTGTTGAAAGAAAATATTGATCGGGTTGAGGCGGAGGGGGGGCAAGTGATTGTCTTGGATGTAAAAAATGGCGAGGTTATTGCTATGGCAAATTACCCATATTTTGATCCCAATGATTTTCATCTATCGGAGTATTCTGTATTGAAAAACTCGTGCATTGTGGATGTTTTTGAACCGGGGTCTACATTTAAGATTGTTACGTATGCGGCCGCTTTGGAAGAAAAAGTGGTGACCCCAGGAATGATTCTTGAGATTCCTGAATCCATTGTGATTCAACGGCGCCGAATTAAAGAGGCTCACGATCGAGAGCCTGGGGACCCAACCCATTATGAAGCCAAGGATATTTTAACTAAGTCCATGAATGTTGGAACCATATTATTGGCTGAAAAAATGGGGGCTGCGGCCTTTTTAAATTATATTCAATTGTTTGGGTTTGGTGAGCGAACATCCATATATTTGCCAGGTGAAACCAAGGGTTTGGTTCGATCGCTGGATCAAATTGCGCCCATCGATAATGCGGTGATGTCCTTTGGCCAAGGCATTAGTGTGACAGCGCTTCAAATGACGGCTGCTGTTGCGGCCATTGGCAATGATGGAATGTATATTCGCCCCCGCATTATTAAGCATCAAACGGATCATAATAATTTAACCATTTCTCATTTGGGATCCTTTCGATCCCGACGGGTGGTTTCGTCTAAAACCGCGGCATTGGTTCGAGCGGCTATGGAAGATGTGGTGTTAAAAGGAACGGGTCGTCATGCCCGAGTGAAGGGGTATCGAATTGGTGGAAAAACAGGCACGGCACAAAAACCCTTAGAAAATGGCCGAGGCTATGAAGAGGATGCCTATATTGCTTCTTTTGTTGGTTTATTGCCCATTCATTCCCCTAGATATGCTATTTTTGTGGCGATAGATGAGCCCAAAACCACCATTTGGGGGTCTACTGCCGCGGCACCTTTATTTTCTCAGGTGGCCACGGTAATGGTGGATTATTATGATGTGCCACCGTCTGAATATTAATTTGACGCATCGATAACTTAATTGGTGGGGCACCCCTTTTATGTTTATTTGAAAAAGAAACCGGGTATAGATTAAATCTAAGGAGTGTTTATATGGGTAGAACAAATTCTGTTGGGGGTCCTAATCTTTCTCACGGTAAAGATGGTGTTCAGATGGGGTTAAATGATTTAGGGATTCCTGTAATGGGACCTCGCATTCTTGAAATTCTAAAAACTACTTTATCCAAATTAGGTGATTTTTTATCATCTGCAGCGCTCCTTGATTCGTAATACTAATTAAATGTTCCAGATACAGGCCAGTTGGTTGGACAATCAATCAGCTGAATCAAGATCTAGGGACGTGATAAACGCCAATGGAGGTTAGGGGGACCTTATGTGCTGAATTTGTGCGTGTTTGATTCTTTTTTGACGCTGTTTGGCATCTCTGGCAAGGGTGTTTGATTTCTTGCACAAGATTTTCATGTGTTGATTCATTCGGGTGAATTGTTGGGGTTCGATCAATGGTTTAATTTAATGTGGAAATGCTATGCATTTTTCTTGGATATGATTATAGTGATAGGGTTGTGACTCAATTTAATTTATTTGTGCAATCGATACGGGCTGCATTGCCGTTTCCAATTGGCCCCTTTCCCATATTTATGGGGTTTTTGCAATTTTATTACCTGTATGAAGTATTTGCTACCAATGATACGGGCGGGTTTTCTTTTTCATTTGTGGGTATTTTTTCAATTCTCTGGAGCTTATTGACGGTGGTGCTAACATTTCAAATTTTTGCCAATGTATCATCCAAGCGATGGGTGACCACATCCTTATCGGCGCTGGGATTAACCGTATATTCAGTGTCGGCGGCGTATACATTTGGTTCGCATGATTCACTGCGATGGAATGTCTTGGTTGAAAATTTAAGCATTGCGTTTACGCCAGAATCTTTGAATGTTCTTTTTCATTCCTTGGATGCCAAAGGATTGCAGTATGGGGGCATTATTTTGGTTATTTTTGGTGTTCTTGAATGGCGGTATAACACCGTATCAAAGATCATGCCATCAGTTATTTCTTGGAAGAAGCGTTGCGTTGGGTTTTTACTTTATTTTTTGATGATTATTTTGCCCATTGAGGCGATGGACCCGTTGCTGAAATTTGTTCGGTCTGTTTATTTTTATTATGCATCCGATCAGGTGGTTAAGGTTCGGTTGTCGGATAACGAGTACCCATTCCTTCGAACCTTACCTCCCAAAGATGCCATCAATATTCAGGAAAAACCAATCCATGTTTTCTTAATTATTGTGGAGTCGTTGAATGCGGATGTTATTGGCGCGATGGCCCCCTCTGGTCGGGCCTACACACCGTATTTGAATCAATTGAAATCAACGAGTGTTGTTGTTGATCGTTTTTATTGCAATTCAATTCAAACGGCCAAAGGGCATTTTGGGTTGTTGTTTTCATTTATTCCCTCGTTGAAGGGGAAAACATTTGTTAAGTACCCTGATGTTCGTATCAAATCCATTGCGTCGGTTTTATCGGAGAATGGGTATGAATCCATTGCTTTTTCCGCGTACCATAATCGGAATTTTGATAATACCACTTCATTTTTTTTGACGCATGGTTATGATGAATATGAAACGGTTCGATCGTATTTAACGCCCAAAGATTTTGATGATCGGTTGGTTTGGGGAGTTAAGGATGAGGTGTATTTTAAGCGCTTTTTTGAGTACTTTGATCAACGTTCAAGTGATTCACCGACGTTTTATACATTAATGACCATTGCCAACCATTTTCCGTTTAACTCGATGAAGCCCAAAGACAAGCACATCTATCCCAGCCCTCAAGATATTCATGAGGATTATGCCAACTCGGTTCATTTGGTAGATCGTGGCATCGCACGCTTTTATGAAGGGCTTAAAAAGCGCGGGCTTTTGGAAAACTCATTGGTGATTATTACCTCCGATCATGCATTTCCAATGGGGCTGCATGGCAATTATCATCTGGAGGCCGGGTACCATGAAGATTCCTTTCGTATTCCATTTTTTATGACGTGGCCCGCCAAGCTAGCCCCTCAAACCATCAAAAAGGTGGCATCTCAAATGGATGTTGCGCCAACGATTTTGGATCTACTGTCAATTTCTGAAGGGTCGTCGAATTTTCAGGGCACCTCTATTTTTGATGGCTCGTCTGATCCGATATTTTTGGTTCAGCCGTATGCCAAACACTTTAGTGTGGTCCGATTTCCATATAAGTATCGCTTTTTTGAAGATACGCAAAAGGAATATGTTTATGATTTAGTGGCGGACCCTTTAGAAAAGACCTCCATTATTCATGATGTGCCGACGACGTTAATTCAACAATTTCGCTCAGATTTAAAGACCATGTATCAATCCCAATTTGCGCTTGAACGTAATCAGGTGCGTCCCTTGCCATTGGATTGATGCATTTATTGTTTTTTGTATTCAAGCTATACTAAACTTATCCAAAACTTAGGAGTTTTATGCCGTGCGGTTTATCAGTGCATTTTTAAGACGGGTGACTAGCCCAACCATTTATTGGTTATTTTTATTTCATTTTTTATACTTGTTTCAAATTCATGCGACTGAAAGCATGGGGGGATTCTATTTTAATGCCCAAGGCATTTTATTAATATTGTTAAGTTTTGTTCCGGTGGCGTTGTTGTTTTATTTGGTTAACTTTTTGTGCAATCGGTCCAAAAAAGCTCTCATTCTAGGCAATCTTGGCTTTCTTTTTATGTATGGGTTGGGTGCGGCGTACCATTTTCATGCACGTGTCCAATTTGAGTGGGACATGTTAAAAGATAATTTGGCCAATACATTTTACTTAGAGTCGTTGGTCTACATGTGGAATTCTTTGGAAAAGGAGGTGTTTAATTACGTCCTTGTTTTTGTTTTGATTTTACTTTTTATGGAGTGGAAGCACAGGTCGATTTCCCGATTTCAGGCCACCGTATCGGGTTGGCGTCCCATTGGTGTGGTGGTGGGACTGTATTTGGCTTGTCTGTTTTCTGCCATGCCCTGTTATGATCCACCCAGTGCATTTTTAAAGTCCATTTATGTTTATTATTTTAAATCCATGATTCATGTGAATTATGAGCCGGGTGGGTACCTACTTCAAACGTCAGGTAATGCTAACTTTAACTCGTTTACACCGTCTAAGCAGAGTTCGCCTCATATTTTTTTGATTGTTGTGGAATCGTTGAATCAAAGTGTGATCGGCAAGAAAACCGATGCAGGCAAAGAAATTACCCCATTTTTAAATCAGTTGGCAACTCAAAGTTTGGTGGTCCAAAACTTTTATGCAAATTCGATTCAATCGGCTCGAGGGCATGTGAGTATTTTTCTTTCTTTGCTACCGAGTATTACGGATAAAATTACGACCCAATATGTGGATTTAACGACGTATTCTTTAGCGGATGCATTAAAAGATAATGGGTATAAAAGTGTGATTTTTCATGCGTATGATTTGAATGGGTTTGATAACGTGCAACAATTTTTTGGCACGCGTGGTTTTGATATGAAGACGGTAAAGCCGTACGTGAAACCTGAAGATAAACCGTATGTGTGGCGTGGTTGGGGTCCGGAGGATAATGTCTTTTTTAAACGATTTTTTGATTATTATGATCAGGGAGGCTTTTCCGATAAACCCATGTTTTTTTCATTGGTCACAGTCGCATCCCATTTTCCATTTAGTAGTGTGCCCGAGCACCGTCGTTTATTGCATAAAGTGCCAAAAGATATTCATGAAGAGTATGCGAATAGCATTCATTTGGTTGATCGAGGCATCGCGTTATTTTTTGATGAACTAAAGGCCCGAGGCTTGGATCAAAACAGTATTGTGATTGTGACATCCGATCATACCATTCCCATGGGGGAACATGGGATATATCACCAAGAGGCTGGTTATTATGAGGAATCGTTTCGAATCCCGTTATTTATTCATTGGCCCGATCAAATTCAGCCGGAGGTTATTGATGAGCCTTATTCACAAATGGATCTTGCGCCGACGATATTGGATATGATCGATGCGAAAGTCGGGGCGCATCATTTTATGGGGAACAGTATTTTTTCAAAGGAATTGCAGCCAGTGGTTTTAATTCAGCCGTATGGGAAGCGCTTAAGCATTGTTTATTGGCCCTACAAGTTTCTTTGGCATGGGAAGACAGGTGATATTGAAGTGTTTCATTTGGCGGATGATCCGATGGAAAGCCAGGATATTTATTCTCAGACAACATCATCTCAAAGGGAACGCTTTATGGATGATTTGGCCAATATTTATTTGATACAAAAATTGTATCAACATGATGAAGTCTATAAGAATAAATCGGTTGCAAGATAAAATTTACTGGTATTTTTTAAGGGTTACATTTTAAACTAATTTTATGGGAATTAAGCATGATGTTTTGTCTGTCATGAGAAACTGGGCGCCGGAGGATACCGCAGAGTCTTGGGACAATGTTGGGCTTCAAGTTGACACGCTTCGAGATATTGATCGCATTGCCTTGGTGTTGGAGCTTAATTTGGATACTTGGGATGTGTTGCAACAATACAACTATGATTTTATTATTTCTCATCATCCACTGATATTTAAACCGTTTCGTTCGGTTGGATATGATGATTGGTCGCATCAGGTGTTAAGGGAGCTGATAAAAAAAGACATTGGCTTTTATGTCAGCCATACCAATTTGGATCGGGCATCCGATGGAGTTACAGATGTTCTCATGCGCCAATTTGAATTGGATATTATCGAACAAACCGATATTGTGAATGGCTATGGCAAATTGGTTTCTGTGTCCAAGCCAATTGATATTATTGATATTGAAGATAAAGTGCCGGTTTTGGCCAAAATTGTCCCCGATCAATTAGAGATTCAAAAAGTTGCCTTGTGTGGGGGGAGTGGCAAGTCCTTTACGCAAGACGTGATTGATCATGGGGCTGATTTATATATTACGGGAGAATTGGGGTACCATGATATGCAAGCTTTGCGTCAACAAAAAGTTGCCGTGATGTTGTTGGGGCATTACCAGTCCGAAGCGTTTGTATTGGATGCCATTCAACAACGCTTGGATCACCTTGATGTTGATATTGATATTGTAAAATAGCTGGAGAGAATCAACGGTTATCTGTTATTTTTTTTCTTCTGATCCTGAGGTATTGTGCTGTGTCATTTGATTGATTTCTAATTGGATTGCGGGCAAGAATTTGCGTATAAAATAATTGAGTTTGAGTCCTTTAAGGCTTTGAACCCATTCAAAAATATTACGAACATCAGTGTCAGGTAAATTGTCTCTATTATCAGCGGTGCAGTTAGGGATCGATGCGATTTTATTGTTATCGACAATCGCGGAAATTCTAAACGCATGGCCTTGAGATGTAATTACCCTTGCACGTACGGGTAGGGGTTCTCCGGTTTTTTCTTTTTTACTTGAAATTTTGGTGCCGTTGTTGGAAACTGTGGCATTAAATTCATAACCGATTATTCTCATTCCAGATGGGTATTCTTTGGAATAGGATCCGTTGGTTGAGTTGTAGGTGTCTTGTACTTCCGTTAGTTGACCTAAATTAAGTGCGCTGCCCACAGAAGAGATGGCCGAAAGGCATCCGTCTCGGTGTTTCTCGATGGCTGCGCCTGTAAGGTTGCCGGATGTTGGGCTTCTCCTCAATTAATGTGTGTTTTGTTCTAAAATGGCCAATTCGTCTTGAGTGTTTGCACCACTGACTTCAATGGCATTTTCAATGCAATGACCTGAAATAATCAGGCCCTGGTTTTTTAAAATTTCAATCATGTCGGTGAGGTAATATTCATTTTGAGCATTATTTGTTTGAATATGGGTAATGCTACTTAATAATTCCTGAGTTTTAAAGCAGTAGATGCCACTATTGAATTCTTGTATGCGACGTTCGTTGGGCGTGCAGTCCTTGGCCTCTTTGATGGCTAAGATGTGATTGTTTTGATCTCGAATGATTCGTCCATAGTTTCCGGCATCCGCCAAGGTTGCCGTTAGTATGGTTGCCGCGGCTTGTGTCTCGGTATGTGTTGCAACTAGGCTTTTCAGGGTTTCTGATCGAATGAGGGGGCAATCCCCAGCTAAAATTAGGCAATGGGTGGGGTTGGTTTTTTGGATTTCATCGAGTGCACAGACCACAGCATGACCTGTTCCCAACTGTTCCATTTGTGTGGCATGAGAAACGTTGTATGGTTGGCATGCTGACAATACGGCTTCTTTTTGGTATCCCACCACCAAGCAGGTGTTGGTAATTCCACATTGCCTGACAGACTCAATGACGTGGTGAACCATTGGCTTTTTATGAATGGTATGCAGAACTTTTGGGAGGTCAGAATTGAATCGGGTTCCTTTTCCTGCCGCTAAAATAATCGCCATGACATTGGACATGAAATACAGTATACCTTAAAATCGATTTTTTGCGATTAACTAAATTTACTTTGCTTGTGAAATAACTGTGTTTAGTGCTAAAATATCTTCATCATTGAAGCTAATTTTGGGGGTTGGCAAATTTTTAAAGGGATGTGACCATGACACAAATTATAATTAAAACGCATCAAGTTGATATTACGGATAGTATCAAAGAGTATGTCGATAAAAAATTATTAAAGTTAGAAACCATATTTGATAAGATTGAAGAAATTCAGGTTGATCTGGATGTTGAAACTTTTCCGAATGAAGAAGATCGTCAGATTGTTTCTGCCACTGTTTTGGTTCCCGGATCAGCACTAATTGCAAGAGAATCAAGCCGGGATTTATATGCAAGTATTGATGTTATGGTTGATAAATTGCAACGGCAATTAAAAAAATACAAAGATAAACTACGTCTCAAAAATCGCAAGCAAGCCATGAAAAATAAACGGGATATTCAGAAAATTACCCTCAATATGGTTGGTGAAGAAAAACAGGAGAAATCCAACGATGATCCGTCTAAGTTGTATGTGCCCCGACCAATGCATCCAGAAGATGCGGCGTTGATTTTAGAAGATCGAGAGCAGTCATTTTTGGTGTTTCGCAATGCATCGGATGAGAAAATTAACGTTATCTACGTTACAGATGACGGAAATTTTGGTTTAATAGAAACATAAGAAAGGTAGTGTGACGATATGAGTGTAAAAATAGCAATTAATGGGTTTGGAAGAATTGGGCGAAATGTGTTTCGTATTGTTCAAGAAAATCCAAATATTACTGTGGTTGGGATTAATGATTTAACTGATCCCAAAACATTGGCGCATTTATTGAAGTATGATTCAGTTCATGGAAAGTTTAATGGGACCATTGAAGTTGATGGAAATGCCATCGTCGTGAATGGCACTAAAATTAATATTTATTCAGAAAGAAACCCAAGCGAATTGCCTTGGTCTGAGTTAGATGTCGATGTTGCGATTGAGTCCACCGGGGTTTTTACTAAGGCTACTTCTGATCGTGGGGGCTACCTTAGTCATATTGATGCTGGCGCAAAAAAAGTGATTTTAACGGTGCCCGCCAAAGATGATATTCATACGATGGTATTGGGTGTGAATGATGAGACCTATGACGAAAGTGTTAAAGCTTGGTCCAACGCCAGTTGCACGACCAACTGTTTGGCCCCAATTGCAAAGGTGCTGAATGATTCTTTCGGTATTGAAAAAGGATTCATGAATACAGTGCATGCTTATACCAATGATCAATCCATTTTGGATTTGCCCCACAGTGATCTTCGGCGTGCTCGTGCGGCAGGACTGTCGATTATTCCTACATCAACGGGTGCTGCACGTGCGGTTTCATTGGTCATTCCTGAGTTAAAAGGGAAGTTGGATGGCATGGCGATGAGAATTCCAACCCCAGATGGATCGGTGGTTGATTTGGTGGCTGAATTGCGACGAGATGTCACCAAAGAAGAGGTGAACGCGGCACTTAAATCTGCAGCAATTGGTCCCATGAAGGGTGTCTTGGAGTACTCTGAAGAACCGCTCGTATCGGTGGATGTGATTGGAAATCCTCATTCATCAATTGTGGATGGATTATCAACAATGGCCAATGGTAATTTAGTTAAAATTGTGTCTTGGTATGATAACGAATATGGGTATTCAAATCGAGTGGTTGATTTGGTAGAAAAAATTTCCTATGCGAAAGTCCTTTGCTGATTTATTATCCCAATCACTAAAAGGCAAAGTTGTTCTTGTTCGTGTTGACTTTAATGCACCTTTGAAAGATGGACGTGTTGCTGATGATACTCGGATCAAGGCCTCATTGGGAACCATTCAAGCGTTAACTCAAAAGGGTGCCCGTGTGGTATTGATTTCACACTTGAGTCGACCCGGTGGGAGGGTGGATGAGTCCAAGCGATTATCCCCAATTAGAGACAATTTGCAAGCATTATTGGGCCATGTTGTCCAAAAAGTGGATGATTGCATTGGTCCCAATGTTGAGTCTGCGATTCAAAATTTAAATGATTCGGATGTTTTGTTATTGGAAAACATTCGGTTTTACAAAGAAGAAGAAGCCAATGATGCTGATTTTTCAAAACGATTGGCGAGTTATGGTGATTATTTTGTGCAGGATGCCTTTGGGGCTGTTCATCGGCAACATGCGTCAACCTACGGGATCGCTCAGTATTTGCCAGCTTTTTCAGGGTTATTGCTTGATAAGGAATTGGATTATTTAACTCAGGTGTTAAATTCCCCTACGCGTCCATTAACGGCCATTATTGGTGGTGCCAAGATTTCAAGTAAGTTTTCAGTGCTTGAGAATTTATTGCAAACCGTGGATGTGATGGTATTGGGTGGTGCCATGGTTTATACTTTATTGGCAGCGCAAGGCATTTCTGTTGGACAGTCATTGGTTGAACCTGATTTAATTCCGAAAGCTCATTCATTTTTAGAACGGGTAAATACATTGGGCAAAACATTGTATTTGCCTGAAGATCATGTGGCGGTGACATCATTTGATGATCCACGCACAGCGAAAGTGGTTGAGGTGTTTAATGATGATCAAATTGGGGTTGATGCAGGGCCTGCGTCTGTGGCGCGTATTCAAGGTCTGATCGAATCTTCAAAAACCGTTTTTTGGAATGGCCCATTGGGTGTTTTTGAAACTCCTGAATATTCAAATGGAACGTTTTCTGTAGCTCGGTCATTGGCCGATGCGCATCATGCCACAACAATTGTTGGTGGTGGGGATTCCATTGCGGCCGTTAACCAAGCCGGAGTTGCGGATCAAATGGATCATATCTCTACGGGTGGGGGTGCCAGTTTGGAATTTTTAGAAGGTAAGGTATTGCCTGGTATTTCAGTTTTATCATGACGGATGATTTGAACAAAAATATTTCAGATAAAGAGGGGGCTATTCGTTCTGATGCTTTTTTAGCAAAGAAGAGTTTTGATGCTCAAAAAGATGCGTTTGACCAGTATACTCCGGATGATTTTACGGATGATTATGTGAATGACGTTGAAAACTTAAGGCATGAACTTAAGTTGATGATGAGTATAATGAATGAATCAAAGTTTGATGATATTGTTCACTTGATTGCAAACCCGTCTCGATTAATGGGGCTTAATTTTATTATTGGGTTTGTAAGAGGTTTGGGTTTTTGCTTGGCTGTTATTATTATGATTCTTATTGTTCTGATTTCATTATCGGACACCACGCTGTTTCGTGCATAAATTTGATCAGGTAATCATGATTCGTAATGTTTATCTGATTGCTTTTATTGGATTTATTTTGGATCAATTGACAAAATTTATGGCACGTCACTGGTTGCTGGAGCGCTCGGTTGATGCGGGATTTTTTCGCTTCGATCTTGTGTTTAATACTGGGGCGGCTTATGGTTTGTTTTCTGATTTTACATCCATATTGCTTTGGTTGGGGGTACTTGCCATTGCTTACATTCTGTATTCATTGAGGACGTTGGTTAATCATCCCATGGAAATGGTTGCCTTTGGTTGTATTCTTGCTGGGGCTTTGGGAAATACCGTTGACCGATTGGTGCATGGACGAGTGACGGATTTTATTAATATTTTGATTATTCCAGTATTTAATTTGGCGGATGTTTTTTTGAATATTGGCATTGGTTTTATAATTTTGCATTATTTTTTACATGAGCGAAAAAAATCAAATTAGTGTTTATTTGGTGGATGAGGTCCGCATTGATCGTTATTTAAGTGAGGTTTTAAACCTCCCTCGATCCGTTATTAAAACACATATTCAATCTGACGCAATTCGTTGCAATGGAGAAAGGGTACGGCCATCACAGAAGGTTCAGCATCGTGATGAAATTGTTGTCATCTTTCCTGCAGTGATGGAAACATTGCCGGTTGTTGGTGAGTTGAAGGATGGGGTTATCCATTCCATGCACTGGCAAATTCCCATGTTGTATTCTGATGATCATGTATTGGTGGTTCATAAACCTGCTGGATTGGTGGTGCATTCAGCCCCAACCATAGCGGATGTTAATTTGGTGGATATTATTTTAGCTTCTGGCATTGCATTGGCTTCAGGGCAAGAAGGTCGACCAGGAATTGTTCATCGGTTGGATCAATTTACAGAAGGGGTGATGATGCTTGCAAAATCCGCCATTGCATTTGAGCATTTAACGGCTCAATTTAGAGATCGAAAAATACAGAAACGCTATTATGCGGTGTTGCAGGGGGCATTGTCTGCAAAAGAAGGTATTATTGATCGTCCGATTGGAAGGGATGCTTCGGTAAGGGCAAGACAAAGCTGTCATCATATGGTTGAAGGTTCTGAAAAAGATGCCATGACGAAGTACAAGGTATTGCATGAGTTTACTAATTTGACGTTTGTTGATGTTGAATTACTGACCGGGAGAACGCATCAAATTCGGGTGCATTTTGCATCGTTAAACTGCCCAGTATTGGGGGATTCTTTGTATAGTCAGCAAGCCAAAAAGTCGGAAGGGTATTATTTACAAAGTTATTATCTTGAGTTTCAACATCCTGTTTCTCATGAATGCATGAGTTTTACGTTGCCTGTGAGTAATCGATTACAAAAATACGCTGGTCAAAATAACGATAAATAACACAGCCATTAATCTTAATAGCGTTGCATTGCGTTTGTTTAATTTTAGGATGGTTTCTTGCATGGATTCCATGGTTTTTCTGGTTTGTTGTTGCATGGTTTGAATGTCTTTTTTGATGCCATCAAGATTGTCTATCATGGCCGTGTTATTGGGCATGTCTTGAGGAATAGGGAATGATTCCGATGTGCTGACTTGAGAAATTGAGGCATCACTAAATTTTCGAAGATACAAAGTGAATCCGCTTTTCGGATCAATTAACTTTTTAATCTCACCATCACTATGATTAGTCATGCTTTAATTTTATCAAAATTTTTTTTATTTTTAAATGAAATCGGTTGTTTTTAATCAAGCATTCTTTGAGGCTAATTTTTTAAAAAAACTTGTGATGATTCTCTTTTGTTTTATTTATTTTTACACCACTACCATTAAAACTAAAATATCGTATAATAAATACGATGAGCAAAAAGAAAAAGAAAAAGAAATCGCCAACAAAACTTCAATTGACTCATGACGTATTATTTATTGTTCATTTATTTGCGGGGATTATTATTTTCTTTTCAATTTACGGTCATCAATTAATGGGACCGTTTGGGTTGGCCATTCAAACCATGGGGTTTGCACTTTTTAGCGATGCTTTGCCGCTTTTGCCGTGGTTGTTGTTTGTCACCAGTGTGCCTTTGGTGGTTTCAAATCCACCGGATATTCGGCGATACTATTCAACACTTATTATTTTTGTGATGTTTTTTTTAACCTTGATTGATTCCTTTTTTGTCAATAAATTGGTATCGCATGGTGAGATTTCTTGGGCATTAACCGATGGAATTATTTGGGCTGGAGCGAAATTGTTTGGGGCGTTTGGGGTCCGATTTTTGTGCTTCTCGGTGAGCGTTATTTCTGGTTTTATGTTGTTTCAGGGGTCAATTTCTAATTTTCTATTCTCGTTGAAGGGGCTGACCAATTGGTCAACATTATTCAATCGATTAAAATACCAATTGTTTTATACGAAACAGGTTGTTGTTAAATCCCCATATAAAAAATCAGCCATTCAAATAAAAAAGGTAAAAGATGAAATGGTGCTAAAGAAAATGAAAGAAGAGGACATCGCCCCTCGAACCATCGATATTACCAATACCCAGGTTCAGTCCAAGGAGCCCATTTCAATGTCCCCAACGGTGATTGATAAGCCAGATCAACTGGGTGATTATATTTTGCCGCCGCTTGATTTGTTATCTAAGCCTCGCAAATCCAATGCAAAACAAATTGAAAATGATATGCGCCAAAAATCGCAAGTATTGGAAATGGCATTGGATAGTTTTAATGTGAAAGCGCAGGTGGTTAATATTACCATTGGTCCATCGGTAAGTCGATTTGAGCTTCAGCCGGGGGAAGGGGTTAAAATCAGTAAAATTACCAATTTGAGTCAAGATATTGCCTTAAAATTAGCCGTTCCAACGGTACGTATTGAGGCGCCAATTCCAGGAAAGGCGTTGGTGGGCATTGAGGTGCCCAATGTTGATATTGCCCCACTTAATTTGAGAACCATTATTAATCTCAAGTCATTTTTTGATTCCAAAAACCCACTAGAATGTGTGCTTGGCCAACGCATTACTGGCGATGGGGTTCTGATGAATTTGAATAAAATGCCACATATTTTAGTGGCAGGGTCCACCGGATCTGGAAAAAGTGTCTGTGTAAACGCCATTATCATTTCAATTTTAATGAAAGCCTCTCCGGATGAGGTTAAGTTTTTAATGATTGATCCTAAAAAAGTAGAATTAAGTTTGTATTCAGATATTCCTCACCTACTAGCTCCGGTTGTAACGAATCCCCATAAGGCGGCAGCAACATTAAAACAGTGGGCATTGGCAGAAATGGAGCGACGGTATGAATTGTTTACCGAACATGGGGTTAAGGATTTGGTCGGGTTTAATGCATTGGCCAAGGCGTCTGAAGATCCTCAGTTAAAACCAATTCCTTATATTGTGGTCATTATTGATGAATTTGCTGATTTGATGATGGTGGGTTCTCAAGAAGTTGAAAATACAATTTGTCGGTTGGCTCAGATGGCGCGTGCTACTGGTATTCATTTGGTGATTGCGACCCAGCGACCTAGTGTTAATGTGGTGACCGGCCTGATTAAAGCCAATGTGCCTTCCCGAATATCATTTGCGGTCCAATCTCAGGTGGATTCGCGAACTGTTTTGGACATGGCGGGTGCTGAAAAATTATTGGGTCGGGGGGATATGTTGTATATGCCCACAGGCGTATCCAAGCCAGACCGAGTGCAAGGGGTGTTTGTTTCTGAAGAAGAGGTGAATGCCGTGGTTAAATTCATTAAGAAACAAGCGGCCCCAAATTATTTGGATGAAATATTGGAAGTGGAAGCTGACGAACCCAGCGAATCAAACGCTAATGAATCTGGGGATTCAGATAAAGATGCACTGTTTAATCAAGCCAAGGAAATGATTCAGTCAACGCAATATGCGTCAACATCATATTTGCAACGAAAGCTTCGCATTGGCTATAACCGTGCCGCTCGCTTAATGGATGAGTTGGAAGAAGCCGGGGTTATTTCGAGTTATGATGGGGACAGTAAGACCCGCAACGTATTGCCAAGTTAGCGTGAGATCTGAATTTTTTTGCCACTCCCTTCATTTTTCTAGTTAAATTTGATAAAATTCCGATGGAGAATGTGATGAAACAAAAATTTCAATTGGCGATTCAATGCATAAAAAAAGTAACCAAGCTAATTTCAAACTATTGTGAATGGTAGTTTGAAAAAGATCGTTGCTTTAGCGCAACTTGTTGATGATGGGTTGGTGCATGATCTTTCCAACTTGTGCCTCGAATTAAATATTCTTTTGTGTATTCCAGAGGAGAATTATAAACCATATTCAAATTATACAGATGAATAGATTCATCGCCTTATTGAGATGTGGCGTTCAAATTGTAATTCGCGTATGATTTCTGTTGAAGGTGTGACGGTTGAACTGGTGCATGCTTTGGGATTAACGTTTGAATCGTTAATCAATTTAAAATATTCCTTCCTTGAGGTTGATTCTTCTGATTTTGATTTAATGAATATGTGGAAGAAATCATGAAATATAAACGTCAAGATGCTCACCAGGGGGTGGAACATCGTTTTTTTGTTGATTCTCATGTCCAATTTGGGGCATATACAAATGCCGAACAGTCTTTAATGCTTCGCTTTATCTATGAGTGCACGCATAATGCAAGTAAATATGCCGCGGATAAAACATGGCAGTGGGTTATTTAATATCGTGCAGATTTTTTGGTATTGGAATGGCGGGATAATGGGAGCGGATTTGAAATTTCAAGTGATGGAAAACTTCAAATTAAAAGTCAGAGTGGCATTGGGTTGATCGGATTGGCGGCGGCGGCTTCTCAAAGGGGGGGACAGGTGACTTATGAAAATAATTTAGGTGCCGTAGTGACGTTGATGCTTCCTAAAAAAACAATAAAATCCAATGGATGGTTTCATTGTTGTGTCGCATCTTAAGTTCAGCCTTTTGGGGATTCCGCTTCTTTGCTATAATTTGTAAATGGATTCAAATAAATCATCAATTACATTAGGGCTCATTGGATTTGGCAATGTTGGGCAAGGGGTGCATTCGATTGTTCAAACCAATCAAGGCATGATTCAAGATCGATTGGGCCAAGCGGTTCATATTAAGACCATTTGTGTTCGAAATATTGATAAGTACAAAGGGTTGGCGAATGGGGCTGAGTTAACAACGGATGTCAATGATATTATTAATGACCCTGATATTGATATTGTGGTTGAAGTGATCGGTGGGGAGACCCCTGCGTATGACTACATTACAGAGGCATTAAAGCATAAAAAGTATGTGGTGACGGCCAATAAAGAGTTGATTGCCAAGCATAAAAAAACATTTTTTGAATTGGCGAAACAAAATGATGTTGATATCTTTTTTGAGGCTTCTGTTGGGGGTGGGATTCCCATCATTAAATCCTTTAAGGTGGGGTATTCAGCCAATCAAATTGAATCGGTGTATGGCATTTTAAATGGCACCACCAATTTTATTTTGACTAAGTTATTTGAAAATAAGCAAGAATTTGCAACCGTGTTAAAGGAAGCCCAAGACTTGGGATTTGCAGAATCTGATCCCACAGCCGATGTATCGGGATTGGATGCCGCTTATAAAATTGTTATTTTGACGGCCGTGGCATTGAAGTTAAACATTCAGATTGATGATGTCTTTTATGAAGGCATTGATCAAATTCAATTGAAGGATATTCAATACTTAGATGAATTGGGCTATCGCGTGCGGTTGATTGCCAAGGCCAAGCGAATGGCTGAGGGTGTGTTTGCTGCGGTGTACCCGACGGCGATCCCATCGGAGCATCCGTTATCTACGGTTCGCAATGAATTTAATGCCATTTATTCCACTGGGAACATGGTTGGGGAATCCATGATTTATGGTAAAGGTGCGGGCAGTTTGCCAACGGGGTCCGCGGTGATGTCCGATATTTTAGATATTGCCTTTGATATTTATACGCATCATTCACGACGGAATTTAGAAACAAAAATAGACCCAACATCCGTGTTGGGAATTGATCAAAATGAGACCCAGTTTTACGTTCGTTTGTCTGTAAAAGATGAAACGGGGGCGCTTGAAAAAATAACAACGGCATTTAAAGATGCCAATATTAATATTTCTAATATTATTCAAAAAGAGCGCTTGGATGGTCATGCCCAAGTGGTCATTTTAACGGATGTTGTGAAAGAAAAAACATTTAATGCGTTAAAGGCGACCATGTTGGATACAGATGTGATTCACGCCATTGATGCGGTGATTCGTGTTGGTCTTTAGTGGCCATTAAATTAATTGTTGGGTTGGGGAATCCAGGGGACGCGTATGTGAACACCCGTCATAATATTGGGTTTAAATTGATTAATGCCTTGGTGAAGGCATCAACGATTGGCGCGTCTAAAAAAGCAACGCTTAAATCTCATGTTTATTCAGTGGCATTTGGTGAGCACAAAATGTTTGCGATTAAACCTCAAACGTATATGAATTTGTCAGGGGAAGCGGTGGTTGCTGTGATGAACTTCTACAAACTTAACCCGTCTGAAATTTGTGTTGTGACCGATGACTTGGATGTGCCATTTGGAAAAGTCCGCGTTCGTGCCAAGGGTGGGGCGGGGACGCACAATGGCATGAAGTCCGTGATTCAACAGTTGGGTACTCAGGAGTTTATGCGAATGCGATTGGGGATTGGCCCAAAGCCAGAATTTATGGATTCCAAAGATTTTGTGCTTCAGAATTTTACCGCAAGTGAGCGAGATGTGTTGCCAGGGATGGTAGCTAAAATTTCAGCTCAGCTGATTGATCACCTGAATGAATCGGTGGATGTGATGATGAATCGATTGAATCCGCTTACTTATCTTGAAAACGATATCAAGGCAGGCGATTCAAGAGGGACTTAAAAAATATTTTGAGATGAAGGTGTTGTAGTGGAAAAAAAGACTCTGAGCAATTTAACCCCATTTCTTTCTTTGATATGCTTAAACGCCATACGCATAATTGGCGAAAGATTAAATACGACCCCTCAAATAAATTAAATGAGCATAAAAAAGCCATTCAAGGGTTCAAAAATGAATGGAATAATCAGGCTAAAAAATGCATGGAAGAGGGTGTGGAAATTCCTGCAATCGATTATCAAGACAAAAAAATGGCAGATGATGTAAGAATCACGGAATTACTTGTTATGGAATATGAACGCCCAAATCTTGACGATGGCAATGGATTTGTTTCAATGGTACCCGAAGTAAAAATTGATTTTTGTAATATGACATTTGGTAAGGTGAATTTTAAAGACACCGTGTTCAATGTTAAGGCCAAACATAATAATATTTACATTTCATTTGATGGATCAACATTCATCGGCCATGCTTGCTTTGATGGCGTAACTTTTGAAGCGTCGGTTTATTTTGAAGGCGTCACATTTTCAAAAAATACACATGAAACAAAGTCTAATGGTGATGTTCAATTTAAACATGTGAAATTTAAAAATTATGTAACGTTTCAAAGGGCAGTATTTCATCAAGATGTACTATTTTATAAATGTGAATTTAACGAAGATGTGCTTTTTTACAATGCTAGATTGATGGCAGAAAGTAATTTTTCAAATTTAAAATTTAGTTCACAACATACTTTGTGTTTTGACCATGTAAAAATAAACGATCGTCTTTGTTTTCAAAATACTGACTTTTATTCGGTTAATTTTAATGGCATTAACATTATCGATATTTCAAATGTTCGTGAAGAACTTAGTCAGAATAGAGAAATATTTGAAACCAATTATTGTGGTGTAATTATAGATCAAACGTATTATGAAATTAAAGCGGCTACATTTAATGAAAAATATGCCACACTTTCACTTTCGGAAGATAAAAAAATTGAGTTTAAGTCTTGTATTTATGAAACTGCTACATTTGATGAAAAAAAATTAAAACAAGGGCAATATTTCTTTGTGTATAGGGGATTTGATAAAGGGAAGATTGAATTTAATCAAGTTAACTTCTTAAACCGTGTTGACTTTCTTGGTTGTTATTTGCACTCTTCACGCTTTAATAATGCCACATTTATTCATAGGTTTAAATTTGTAGACAATAAAGTGGGAAATTTGTTTTGTGACAGCGTATTTTTTAATATCTTTTTAATTGATTCTAATATAGATGAGAGGCCTGATTTTTCAAAGGCAATTATTTCAGGTAGTGGGATAGTAATTGACCGTGATAGTTGGCGTGAGCAACCCAAAGATCCCAACTCATTAAATGAAGGTGCATATCGTTGGTTAAAAAATTACTATAATCAACAAAATGATCATGAACGAGAACAAGAATATTTTGCGTTAGAGATGGAAGCCATATATAAGAATTTGTCGAGTGGGACGCACAAATTTGTATTCTGTTTTTATAAACTTTTTAGTAACTACGGAACTTCTTACAAACGGCCGCTAGTTACCTTGGGGGGTATTTTTTTATTATATTGGCTTATTGAAGATTGTTATTCAAAGCCTTATTGGGCAAATGAATTTAATATCAAAGTTATCTTTCCCTTTATACAAACTGGGAAACCCATTGATGGCCCCCTTGAGGTTCTTATTTCAATATTCAGCCCTATATTTTTGTTCCTTTTTGGTTTAGGTATAAGAAGCCGATTTAAATTACGATGATGCAAATGGATAGCAAACAATGAACAGAAAGAAGTTACCCAATTTCACAGAAGGTTTAGTGGAATATTTTATGTAAAACTCATTACAACAGTTGAATTAAAGAAATTCAATGCTTAAATTCTTTTGTACCACGTTCCTTTACCAACGCCATGTTTCTCAAGAAGGTTTAGTTCAACAAGCTTTTTGAGATTTATTTTCACCGTGTTTTTATTCATATTCTGATGTTTTGAGTCATCGTTACTTTGCAATGTTGTCACTATAAGAATGGCGCATTCAGTGATGGTTACTTTGATGTCATCACCCAAACGCCATCCCATTTCTTAGGTTTTTTGGCTTTTAATACGTCACAGCGTTTTAAGTACATTTTGGCGGCGATATCATTGGGGTTGGCTTTTAAAACCCCTTTAAATTGTTTGATGGCTTTATCCCAGCTCCCCTCTTTGTAAAGTTCAAACCCTTGGTTAAAAATTCCCAATGCATCCACCATGTTGGGGAATGATTCATTGGTATGGTAGTCCAGCACTTCATAAACACCGACCGGTTCAGTTTTTCCTTTCACAATGACCTTATCAATTTCTCGGGTTTTGTAGGTGGCTTTTAAGGCATTGAATGTAAACTCTGAAATTAAGATTCGAGCACCGTACTGTTTGCAGGCACTTTCCAATCGTGCAGCCAAGTTGACGCCATCGCCAATCACCGTGTAATCCATCCGTTTTGGAGATCCGATATTTCCCGATACAATGGAATCGGTATTCAAACCCATGCCGTGGTCCAAACAAAGTTGTCCGGCCTTGGCTCTTGGGGCATTAAATTCATTGAGTTTCACCATCATATCGATGGCGGCTCTGACACCACGGTCGGGGTCATCTTCATGGGCGATGGGGGTGCCAAAAATGGCCATCATGGCATCGCCAATGAATTTGTCGAGCATGCCTTCCTCTTTTTGGATGCAATCGACCATCACGGTAAAATATTCGTTGAGTAGGGCAACGGTGCCTTGGGCCCCCAATGTTTCGGTAATGGTGGTAAAGCTTCGAACGTCCGAGAATAATACGGTTCCAACGCTTTGTTTGCCACCCAACAACTCTTCGCCACCATCCATTAATTTTTCAGCGAGCTCTGGGTTCATGTAGCGAGACATGGTGGATTTCATTCGTTTTTCATCGCTAATGTTTTCAATCATGACCATGGACCCAACTTTAATTTCTTCATGATCTTTTTCGGCAATCAGTGGATAAATCGTAATGTTGGATGAAATTTTATCATTGTTGAAGTGGAGCTCGGTATCTAAAAATTCCAGATCACGGTATTTGGGCAATGCATTTTTTTCTTCCAAGTCGTCCTCATCTTCTGGGGTTTCAAGGTCATCTAGTTTTTCAACAATCCACGCATTATCATTAACCAAAATTTCATTAATGTGTTTTCCCAAGACTTCGGATTTTCTTAATCGCATCAAGTGCAGTCCGGCTCGGTTACAGGTGGTTATAATGCCATCTTCGTTGACGGTGATAACGGAGTTTTTCATGCTGGCGAGAATACTTTCCGTGTAATTTTTCATGTTTTGGACATCGTCAAATAACTTGGCGTTTTCAATGCCAACTGAAATCTGAGAGGTGAAGGCTTCCAAACGGGCCTCATCTTCTTTATTGAAGGTTCCCCCACGTTTGTTGAGAACTTGGGTTACTCCAATAATTTTTCCGGTTTTATTTCGTACGGGCATGCATAAAATGGATTGCGTAAAGTAGCCGGTTTGTTTATCGAAGCTGGGGTTAAATCGTAGATCGGCATAGGCATGGGGAATGTTGATGGATCGCCCGGATGTAAACACAGAGCCTGCAATGCCCACACTATTCGGGAATCGAATGGATGTTTTTCCTAATCCTTGCCCAATTTCAGTGAATAATTCATTGGTTTTTTCATCGTTAATAAAGAGAGTGGAACGATCGGCATCCAACATTTTGGTGATGGTTTCCATGATTTTTTGCAGTAATGGCCCAATTTCAAGTTCGGATGATACCTTGGATACCACATCCAAAAATTCCAGTTCTTGTTTACGAGAGGCTTCAATTTCTTCAATAATGACATTGTTTTGGAGTGTGGTTGCCGCTTGTCGGGTCATGGTTTCCAATATGTCCAAGTCGTTTTTTGAAAAATTCCCTTTATTTTTATTTAGAATTTGAGCAACGCCAATTTTTTCTCCTTTTAGGGAGTAAATCGGGCAGCAGATCATGTTTTTTGTGGTGTATCCCGTGCTTTCATCCACCTCTTTATTGAAGCGCTTGTCTTTGTAAGCATCTTTGATAATGACACTTTCATTGTTCATGAATGACCATCCGGCCACCCCTCGATTATTGAGCATTCGAATTTCACGTCGAAAGTTGCCTTGGGCCACGCGAGAATAGAGCTCTCCAGTGCGTTCATCATTTAAAAAAATGGTGCCACGATCGGCGTTAATTGTGGTTGTTGTAATTTCGACCAATCGCTCCAAAGCTTCGTCCAAGGTGGTTGAAACGGCCATGTCATTGGTTAGTTTTAACAAAAGTTCTGAAAACTGTTGGGTTTGTTCTTTGTTCATTGCACCACGTCCTAACATGATTTTGGATGATACTTATTGTATCGATTAATCAGATCAAATCTTTATTTTCTGGGCTATGCTGATCCAGCTGGCGTCTCAATTGCTCAATGGTTTCTTTGAAGTGCAATCGAATATGATCGCATTCCAGAGTGTGTTTGTTGTTCATGTTATCCATGGTTACCACTTGTTCATTAACCTTCTGGCGAAGCTCTTGAATGGTTGTTTCCAATTGTTGTCGTTTGAGTGCTTCAATTCGAGTGAGTTCTTCAACCGTTTTTGTTGATTCATGTTGATTTTTTTCAAGTTCTTCACGCAATGACTGGACATTTTTTTGCAGGTGTTTGTTTTCAATATTGGTATCTGCGATGGCTTTTTGGCGTCGAGTTTCTTCGTCAATTTGTTGTTTTTCGAGCTCATCGCGTAAGGACTGAACGTTTTCTTTTAACTGTTTTATTTCAATGCTTGCCGTGACCACAGATTGTTGAATGCGTTCTTCTTCGCCAATCTGCTGTTTTTCGAGTTCATCGCGCAATGATTGGACATTTTTTCTTAAAAACTTAATTTCAATATTGGCTTCAGCCACCGCTTTTTGAACATTGGTTTCCTCTGCAATGCGTTGTTTTTCAAGCTCTGTACGTAGTGTTTGGACATTGCTCTTTAAGTGTTTGATTTCAATATGCGCATTGACCACGGCCCTTTGAACATTGGTTTCTTCTGCAATGCGTTGTTTTTCAAGTTCATCCCTTAAGGATTGGATGTTGCTTCGTAAATGTTTGATTTCAATATTGGCATCAACCACCGCCTTTTGAATCCGATC
>CEUJ01019598.1_pt1 | contig 87775 bp, 88 predicted proteins | sample 361531 | NCBI WGS metagenome assembly CEUJ01 (sample SAMEA2622842, study PRJEB7988) | marine metagenome | biome: marine biome (ENVO:00000447); feature: marine epipelagic mixed layer (ENVO:xxxxxxxxx); material: "saline water (ENVO:00002010), including plankton (ENVO:xxxxxxxx)" | depth 140 m | reverse complement strand
TCAAATACTCTTCCTGCACCTCCTGCAGCTATTACCACAGATTTAGCCGTTATAGATTCCAATTCTCCTGTTTTAAGATCTAGAGCTACGACTCCTTTAACCGCTCCATCATGTTTAATTAGAGATGTAACAAACCATTCTTCATAAACCTGGAGACCCATTTTTAATGACTGTTCATAAAGCACATGTAGTAAAGCAGATCCTGTGATTGCTCCAACAAAAAAAGTTCTAGCAACCTTCTGTCCACCAAATCTTCTCGTACCAAGCTTTCCGTCATCCCCTCTTGAAAAAATAACTCCCATTCTCTCAAGTTCAAGTACTGCGTCTCCTGCTTCCTGACTCATTATTTCTACAGCATCTTGATCAGCAAGGTAATCACTACCTTTAATAGTATCTAAAGCATGACCTTTCCAATCATCTCCTCTATCAGTGAGTGGTGCATTTATACCACCTTGGGCAGCGTTAGAGTGACTTCTAACAGGATGAACTTTAGTTATAACTGCAACTTTCAGTCCCAATTTTTGAGCTTCAACAGCACATCTAAGTCCTGCTAGACCAGCTCCTACAATAAGTAAATCATGATCGTACATTTATCTTCCCTCCATAAGTAAATTATAATATTGATTTATAAATATTTAGAGCACATATTGTACCCTGATCAATAATTTTCTTGTTTTTTATATGATTGAAAGACTCATCTAAAGTAAATTGCTTCAGATCTATTTCTTCGTCTTCATCAGGTGGCAATGGATCCTCATAAAGATCCTCAGCAATAAAAAATTCACAAATTTCTGAGCTGTATCCAGGTGCTACAAAAAAACTACCTATCGAATGAAATTTTCTAGCACCATAACCTGTCTCTTCTCTAAACTCTCTTTTTGCAGCATTAATCGCGCTTTCACCAGATCTCATTGTCCCACAAGGAAGTTCTAAGGTTTTTACCTTAACAGGTTGCCTCCATTGTTCAACAAACAAAATTTTATCTCCCCTATTACCTATTATGAGGACAGACCCTGGATGTTCAACAAAATCTTTATTAATGATAACTTTATTAGACGTTTTATAAACATCTCGTCTAATATTAAGAGATTCAGAACTATAAACTAATTCTTTGTCATCAGACATTATTTACTGAAATTTCCTTTTCTAATTCCAAGTTTTTCAGTAATTGTTGACCAATAATGATTTGGAGGATTTTTTCTTAGAAATTTAGCTTTTGTATCAGAAATTTTCACCCTGATTTTATCCCCACTTGATAATTCATGCTCAATAAATCCATCGATACTTATTTGAGCATCTTTTCTTGAAGAAACTGTAATTTCACATGATGAATCATAACTTACTATTACTCCTCCAAATTGACTCATATGAGTTGCAATTGGTTTTATGTAGTAATCGTTTGACTTAGGATCAATAACAGGTCCTCCAAGTGCAAGTGAATAGCCAGTTGAACCAGTAGATGTAGATAGGACGATACCATCACCTCTATAGGTTGCCAAATGTATTCCGTCTATCTCTGTAATAGTTTCGATCATAGATACTGATGAGCCTCTAGCTAAAACAATATCATTTAATGCTTTGTATGATAAATTCTTATTATCTTTTTGGAAATCAACTTCCAATAAAGACCTTTCTTCTACCCTTACGCTATTTTCTAAATAATGTTCTAATTCAAGAATTGCATTATCTCCTTCAATCTCTGTCATGAAACCAACATTTCCCATATTAATACCTAATACAGGAACATCATATTTAATTGATAGAGAAACAGCTCTAAGTAAAGTTCCATCTCCTCCAATAGCGACAACAAGATCCATTGTACTAATATTTGAAAAATCAAAATTATCAACTATTTGCCATGAGCATTGTGAAAATTGATCAGAAATCTTTCTAGATATATCCTTAGCTTGATCAGACTCTGGATTTACAACAGAGCAAATTTTTTTATATATCAAATAATCTACCTTCTTAAACTATAGTCCTGATATTACATTATCTATTGTAGACAATATTAGATCAGGGTAAACTCCTAGAACTAAAACTAGTACTGATGATATAGATGCTACTAAAATATAAGTATTGTTGCTATTTCCATTTTGTTCGAATTTATCTGAAGATACAAAAACATTTCTCAATAAACCCAAATAGTAATATGCCGATACAAATGAGTTTATAACTCCAGCAACAGCTAACAAAACAAGTCCATTATTTACAGCAGATGAAAAAACTAAAACTTTACCCATAAAGCCTACTGTAGCAGGAATTCCTAACAAACTTAGTATTCCCAAACCAAATATTATTGAAACAAAAGGATGAGCCTGGAATAATCCTTTTATGCTGTCAATAGAGGTTGATTTGGTAAGATTCATCATGTGTTGAAGAGAGAAAAATACCGATATATTTGTGATAGCATATCCAACTACATAAAACATTGTAGTTGATGCTGACGAGTTAGAAGAAATTAAGGCAATTACTCCAATTATCATATATCCTGCATGTGCAACTGTTGAATAAGCAAAAAGTCTTTTCAAATCTTTTTGCAAAATAGCTCCAAGGTTTCCTATTGTCATCGAGGCTAAAGAAATTAGAGAAAGAAGAATAATTAGATTCGAATAAGTAAAGCTATCAGAAAAAATCTCTGAAAAAAGTCTAATTGCCAACACAAATCCAGCAACTTTTGAAGCTGTAGATAAATATGTTACTACAGGCATGGGAGAACCTTGATATGTATCAGGCGTCCACATATGCCATGGAGCAATTGATAGTTTGAAAGCCAAACCTATGAATATGAAAATTATTCCTAATGTTACTGCTGGATTTATTTCGCTTATATTTATTATTTCAAGACTTAGACTTCCTGTAACACCGTAAATATAGGCAACACCTGTAAGAAAAATACCGGTAGAAAAAGAAGCTAAAATAAGATATTTAAAAGAAGCTTCAAGGCTGAATTTTCCTCTTCCAAAAGCAATTAGAGCAATTATTGGCAATGAAGAAAGTTCTAGAGACAGATATATAGTCACGAAGTCTACCGCCATAATAACAAATAGTGATCCAACTAGCGATAATAATATCAAGCTTATAAATTCTGAAACAAAGGAAATTTGTTTGTTTAGATAATCATAAAAACCTATGATTATAGATGAAGTTATGATCATTAATACTATGGCTGAAAATAAATAAAATTTATCAAAAATCAATGTGCCAAAGAAAATACTTTTCTGTTGATCAAAAGATAAATATTGAATAAATAATATAATTGTAGAAATTCCTAAACCAGTAACAGTAGTCAACAACAAAGCTGATTTTTTCTTCGTAATAAACTCTACTAATAAAACAATTAATGATGTTGCAACAAGAATAATTGGAGATAATATATATGTCATTTCATCATATAGCATTACTTTATAATCTCCTTTATACCTAGATCAAAAAATTCAATAAACAAATTTGGGAAAAAACCTATCAAAATAATTGGGATTGTAATAATAAATGCTGGTAATAAATCTAAACTATTTGCATCTTTAAGAGAATTAAAATCATAAGTTTTATCTGATTTATCTAAGTTATTGTCACCAAATAACGCTCTCTGTGTCATCCAAAGAATATATCCCGCAGCTAATACAACACCAAATGCTGAAATAATTGTTTCTACAGGATAGACCTTATAAGTACCCAGAAATACCATTATTTCTGACACAAAACCTGATAATCCTGGAAGACCTAATGAAGCTAGACCAGAAATTACAAAGAATAATGCAACCATTGGCATTTTCCTAGCAATAGCTCCTAATTTATTTATATCTCTAGTATGAGTGCGGTCATAAATCAATCCTACCGTCAAGAAAGATAATCCTGTGATTGTTCCATGAGTAAACATCTGCATCGCAGAACCGTTGAGAGCATAATAAGAGAAATCTCCATTCTTAGTTATTGCTGAAAAACCTAGAAGGACATATCCCATATGACTTATAGAAGAATATGCTATCAATCTCTTTAGGTCAGTTTGCCTAAGTGTAACTATTGCGCCGTAAATTATTGAAATAGTTCCTAATATAACTAGAAAATTTGTATAATCAAAAATTTGGAACCCATAAGTTTCTTGAAAAAATCCAAGATTTATCCTGAATAATCCATAACCTGCCATCTTTAGTAGAACTCCTGCTAGCATTATCGAAACGGCTGTAGGAGCGTCTGTATGAGCATCGGGTAACCAGTTATGAAAAGGCCAAAGAGGAAGTTTCACTGCAAAGGCTATAAAGAAAAATATAAAAATTATTGATGCAGGAATAATTAGTTTTTGTCCAGCAATCAACTCTGGAATACCTATTATTCCCAATTCATCAATCGAAACCATTGATAAATTAGTTACTGATTCGCTTGAGAAAAGAGCTAAAATTGCCACTAGCATAAAGGCTCCTCCAGCAAGAGTAAAAATAACAAATTTTGTTGCTGAATATTCTTTTCTTCCTGATCCCCAAATACTAATTAGCATATACATTGGTATAAGTTCAAATTCAAAAAATACGAAGAACAAAAGTAAATCTAAAGCAGTAAATACACCCATAACACTTGTTACAAGCAAAAGTATCCAAATAAAATATTCTTTTACTCTTTTCTCTATTCTCCATGAAGCCATACATGCAACCATAGAAAGAAGGCCTGTCAAAAGAACAAGCGGTGCAGAGAATCCATCAACACCTACTAAATAGGAAGACTTAATATTTAATGAATCAATCCATTGAAAATGATCAATAAACTGAATTCCTCCCTTTGACTTGTCATAAGAAAGGAATACAACTAGAGACAATAAAAATGTTAACACTGATGATGAAATAGATGTAATTACTATTTTTTTTCTATCATTCAATAGAAGTAGAAAAATTGCAGTTAAAGCTGGGAAAAATATAGTAATTGTAACAATGTAATCTAACATAAACTAACCTATTAAAACCATGACAAATATAGCAACACTTGCAAACATTATCATTGCTAAACTATATGTATGTATTTGACCATCTTGTAATCTAAGAGATCTTAAGCTTAATCGACTAGTCAGCTTAGAAAGATTGATATTTATTCCATCAAAAATATTTTTATCTACCCATTCACTACCCCAACAAATTATCTCATAAAAAATATTTTCAACTACAATTTTTTCATATAAATGATCCATGAAATATTTCTTGTCCAAAAAATTATTTATCGATAAGAAAAACTTATTTTTTGATATTTCGATTTTATTTCTGTAAGTATTTATACCAAAAAGTATTCCTAGTATAGCTACAAAAGAAGAAACAAGTGCAATAGAAAAATTAAATGAATGATGACCATGGAAATGAAAAATCTCTAGACTTTTTTCAAGAAAAACTCCAAAGAGATGTTTGTCTATAAATATAATATTTGAGAAAACAGGATTGACCATATATCCAATAAATATTGCAAAAAATGATAATAGTAAAATTGGATAAACCATATTTTTAGGAGATTCACCAAGATGAACATGCTCTACTGTTGCAGGTACAGGTAAATTATTTTTTTTCAAATCTTCAGATTCTTTATCTCCTCCTCCTCTAAATTCTCCCATAAAGGTTAGAGTCACAGCTCTAAACATATAAAAGGCAGTAAGAAAGGCAACAAATAAACCAATAATTAAGCAAATGTTTCCTAGGAATCCTCCATATAAATATGCAGATAATATAATTTCATCTTTAGACCAAAATCCTGACAAAGGGAAAAGTCCTGCTAATGATAGTGAACAAATTAACATGCTGTAATATGTAAACTTCATATTGTTCTTCAGTCCACCCATATATTTCATATTAAATGTTCCCGCAGCATGATGAACTGAACCTGAACTTAGGAACAAACCTGCTTTGAAGAAAGCATGTGTGAATAGATGGAAAATTGCTGCAGTATATGCACCAAGACCTAATGCCATAAACATATATCCTAGTTGAGAAATTGTAGAATAAGCAAGAACTCTTTTTATATCTGTAGTTGTTAATGCCATAGTTGCAGAAATGAAAGCTGTCAAAGCTCCAACTATTGCAATGAGTGGCATTAATTCAGAAATTTGAAATAACGGAAATAATCTAGCTATAAGAAAAACTCCAGCTGTAACCATTGTTGCAGAATGAATAAGTGCAGAAACTGAAGTAGGCCCTTCCATAGCGTCAGGAAGCCAATTATGTAATGGGAATTGAGCAGACTTACCAATACCACCAATCAAAAAACCTGCTGCTAATATTGTAGCAACTCTGCTAGATATTTCTTCATTTAATATTGCTTCATATAATATAGGAATTTCTAAATAATTTGAATTTAGATTGAATAAATAAATTATAGAGAACAAAAAACCAAAATCTCCAAGCCTCGTCATAATGAAGGCTTTTTTTGCAGCTGCAGCTGCAGAACTTCGTTCATGCCAGAAACCAATTAGTAAATATGATGAAACTCCTACTAATTCCCAAAATATAAATAACTGCAAAATATTTCTTGAAACAACTAAACCAAGCATTGATCCGGTGAAAAGAGCCATATAAGCAAAATATTTTGAAAAGCTCTTATCATCATGCATATAACCTATTGAATAAATTTGAACAAGAAATGATATTCCAGAAACAACTACTAACATAATTGCTGTAAGAGGATCCAGCATCAATGAAAAATTCAGATCAACATTACCTATACTAATCCAACTAAAAGAAATAGTTGAAGAAAAATCTTCAATATTAAAAATTACTATTATAGAGAATAGAAAACATAATCCTATAAATAATGAATTAATATAACCAGCTAATTCTCTTTTATCAGGGCCTATAGTAATTAGTAAAAAGGAATGAAAAAGAAAAACTCCAAATGGTATCAGTAAAATTAATAATGTTAATGTCTCAATCAAAAAAGCTTCCCTCTAAACCTTTCTTATTATTTCATCAGCTACGTGCTCTCGACCCTTTGGCACAAGAATTCTAAATACAGATAATTCTGACCATTCAAGCAAGCCTTCCTCTGGAATGATTCTAGTTGGTAAACCTTCAGCTTCAAGCAAATCTTTATATGCTTCAGCAATACTTAGGTTATTAACTTTTTTATAATCAATCCACATATTTTAATTCTTCATTTCTGACAAATCGTCTAATTCAACTGTCGACTTAAATTTGCCAAGAGCTAAAACCATCGCTAGAGCAAGGGCAGTTTCACCGGCTGCTACACAAATGATGAAAATCCCCATTATATTTCCTGATAAAATAGAGAAAAATGAATCTAATGCTATTTCATTACTTGGGAAAAAATTCATAGTAAATCTATTAAAACCAACAATAGATAGTACAACTGAATTAAAAATCAGTTCTAGTGACATTAGTGTTATAACTATATTTTTTCTAGTAAGTAATCCGAAAATTCCTATAGAAAATAAAGCAGCTGAAAAAATCAATATAATCTCTAAAGTCATATAGTCTCTTTATCCCCTTCTTCTTCATTTTCAATAGTATTTTTAGTTATTGCTATAGAACCAATAACACATGCAACTATTATCAATCCTATAAGTTGCAGAGAAATAAAATATTTTGTCGAAAGTAAAGAACCTATCGGAATAATCGAGTCGTTAAATAAACCTTCACGCAAATCTAAGTTAGTATTATCATTTTTATCTACATTAGCGATTATCATTTTATTTTCTTCGTCAATGACATATTTTTCAAATAAAGCTTGTCTGAACTCTCCATTCTCAATTTGATTTGTTTTATTCCAATCAGTTCCTAAAATTACAAGTACAAGTACAACAAAAATTAGCAGAGAAGAGACTGATGAAAGTATGAACCTTGTCCCAACTGTTGAACTAGATGCAGTTTGAAGGTCCTTTACTAATAAAACAGAAAATGCCATTAGGACAGAAACAGCCCCTATATAAACTAAAATCTGTACAGCTCCAAGAAATTCTGCATTAATTGCAAAAAACACCACAGCAACAGTCATAAAAGATAAAGCCAAAGCCAAAGCTGCACGAAAAACGTTTGTTTGGGCAACAACATAACTAGCACTCGCAATTCCTACTATAGAAACAATAACAAGAAAAATATCTAATAAATTATCCATTAAACTTCCTCTTGTTTACCCAATTCTGTTTGATTTTTTCATAGCTTGGCTTTTCATGTCTACCAGCTTCTTTATAATCTCCTAGATCAGAATCCCAAGGATTATATTCTTTTTCTTCAAATTGAGGACGGAACCAACTACTTGGATTTTTATCTTGAGAAATTAGAGTTTCTTTATCAAGGACTAGTTTAGCTCTATGATAGTTTCCTCTTTCAAAATCTGTTCCCATATGTAAGGCGTCGTAAGGACAAGCCTCAACACACAATCCACAAAACATGCATCTTCCTGTATCTATGTCAAATTTGTCTATTGCGTAATTTTCTCCTGCTTGCAAATTTTCACCACTGGCATGAGTAACAATTTCAATAATTCCCAAGGGACAATATTTAGCACATGAAGCACAGGCTGTACATCTATCATCGTACCAAACAAATTCGTTTCCTCTAAATCTTGGAAATTGCTCTATTCTTACTTCAACCTTAGCCATTCCTACCAAAGCAAATAAAAATTCTTTTGGATGTGATTTAATTAAGTTTAAGACAGATGACTTTTTACTTTTAGCCAAACCTAATACACCAACTCTTTTATCTGGATATTGGATTGTAAAAACTGGTCCAAATAGATTCCTGAGAGTTACTGAAAGTCCTTTTATTAAGCCAAAACCTATCATTTATTTGATCTCCTTTTTAAATTTAGGTGAATCTGAACCAACAGGATAGTAAGAAGACGACTTTGTATCTGATTCATATTTTTTTGTTTTCAATAGCTTGAATATCAAAAGGACAAATGGAAACGCAAAAATCCAATTAACTAAACCTATGTATAACAACCTATTTGAGTCTAAATCAGTCCAAATAATTACTGCAATAGAGGTAACAACAATGTTTACTAAAGTTAATTCAAACAATCCTTTCCAAGCCAAATTTAGTACTTGATCTATTCTAAATCTTGGCCAAGATGCTCGTATCCAAATAATAAAAAATAAAACAGCTATCACTTTGATCGTAAGCCAAAATAAACCAGGTAAAATAGGTCCGTTAGGCCCGCCTAAAAACAATGTAGAAAAAACTGTAGCTGCGGCAATAGCTGCAGCAAATTCACCAAGATAAAACAATCCCCATTTCATACCCGAATAGTCATTCTGATAACCAGCTGCTAACTCAGATTCAGCTTCCGTCAAATCAAAAGGAGTTCTATTTATTTCAGCCAATGAACCTAAAAAGAAAACTATTGCAGCAACAGGCTGAATTAATATGAAAGGAATACTTTGATAAGTAACTATATCCATAACAGACATAGATTCTGTAATTAAGAGTATTCCAACTAGAGACAAACCAACAGGGATTTCGTATGAAATCAACATAGCAACTGATCTCAAAGCTGAGAAAATTGCTATCCTATTTGCTGAAGCCCATGCTGCACAAATTATAGAAAGACCACTAATCGACGTTATAGCCAAAATAAATAAAACACTGACATTTATATCAACTGCGTACAAGCTAATTCCAAAAGGTATAACAGAGAAAATTATAAAAACAGGTATAACTAGTAAAAGAGGGGCAAGATTAAATATATAGTGGTCAGCCTCTTCAGGAACAATGTCTTCCTTAAACATCACCTTAACAGCGTCAGCAACAGATGTAAGCAAACCTTGTGGACCCCACCTATTAGGCCCAGTTCTTTGTTGAAATCTACCAAGAAGTCTTCTTTCTCCCCATATAAGAGCTAAAACACCTCCAAGCACACCATTTATAACAGCAAAAGCTATAATAACGCCTGTGATTGCTGTAAGTATATAGCTTTCAAACTTAATATCCTTAATGAAAATATCTATAATTGAGTCAAGGATATTGTAAATAAATTCAAACACTATCTATCAACCTCTCCCATATTTATATCTATTCCTCCAAAAGTTACAAATAAATCTCCAAATAAGGTACCAATTAACATATCCCTAAGTAGTGTTAGGTTTATGAGTGATGAAGATCTAACATGCCATCTGTATGGAGATATAGATCCATCTGAAACAAGATAAAATCCCAGTTCACCTTTAGATCCTTCAATTGCCACATAGCAATCTCCTTTTGGAGGTCTTACAAGAAAAGGAACGTCATCATGATGAGGTCTAACAGGTCCAGGTTCAATATTTTCTACGCATTGTTTGACAATTTTTAGACTTTCTCTCATCTCTTGTACTCTGAGCAAATACCTAGAGTAGTTATCACCAGCTGAATGGGTTGGAATATCGAAATTTACCTGATCGTAAAAATCATATGTATCATCTTTTCTTAGGTCCCAAGATACACCCGTTGACCTCAATATAGGTCCAGTAATTGATGCATTTATTGCTTGTTCAGGAGTCAGAACTGCAATATCTTTTGTTCTTGAAAAAATTATCTCATTCGAGGTCAATAGTTTTTCTAACTCATCAACTTTTGAGGGGAAGTCATCTACAAAATCTTTAAGTGCTACCCAAAATTGTTCAGGTGCATCCATAAAAACACCTCCTGGCCTTAGATATGAGTTAGTAATTCTTGCACCACATAACATCTCAAACATTTGCAGTATCTTTTCTCTTTCTCTCATAGCATAAGTAAGTGGTGTCCCCCATGCACCTAGATCTTGAATCAAAAAACCTACTGCAACTAGATGACTAGCTATTCTTTGTAACTCAGAAGCTATCATTCTTAGCCAAACACCTCTCGGCTCGGGTGTAATATTCGAAAGTTTTTCTAGAGCTAAAATATACCCTTGATTATTCAACATTGAAGAAACATAGTCCATTCTATCTGTCAAAGTTACAACCTGAGTGTAAGTTCTTTCTTCAGCTAGTTTTTCGGTTCCTCTATGAAGATAACCAAAAATAGGCTCCACATCTATAATAGTTTCTCCGTCAAATGTTACTCTCATTCTAAAAACACCATGGGTAGATGGATGCTGGGGACCTAGATTGATTGTTATCGGTTCACTTTTAATAGACATTATTTATCCTCTCCATCATCGACAACTGACTGAGAATTTGTCACAAAATCTTTTCTTAACGGATGACCAGGGAAACCATCCCAAAGAAGAATTCTTTTAAGATTTGGATGATTTACAAAATGTATCCCCATCAAATCAAAAACTTCTCTCTCCTGGAAGTCTGCCCCTTTCCAAAGGTTATATGCACTGTCTATTTCAGGTTGATCTTCTCTTCCAAAACCTAATTTCACTTTTATAGTAGCTTTTGACAAAGTAATTAACGATTTCAAATGATAGACGACCTCAAAATGATCAATATAATCAACCGCAGTAATAGATGATAATAAATCAAATGAAAAGCCTGAAGTTTCTTTCAAAAACTTTAAAACTTCATAAATTTTTTCTCTCGAAATATAAACAGAATGATCATCAGAAGATACAACGCTATCTGAAATATGATTTGAAATTTCTTCAGCTAATTTTTTACCGTTCCATTCAATCATTATTAGACATCTCCTGCCTTTTGACCAGTCAGGCTATATTTCTTTATCTTTTCGTGTAATTGCATAATCCCATATAGTAATGCATCCGGCCTTGGAGGGCACCCAGGTACATATACATCCACTGGTACTATGTGATTAACTCCAGGGACTACTGAATAACTTTCATAGTAAGGACCTCCTGAAGTCGCACAAACTCCCATAGAAATAACCCATTTTGGTTCTGCCATTTGGTCATAAAGACGTCTCAAAGGTACTGCCATTTTCCAAGTTACTGTACCAGCAACAATCATTAAATCAGCCTGCCTTGGAGTAGCTCTAAACACTTCCATTCCAAATCTTGAGATATCAAATCTACTCATAGCAGATGCAATCATTTCAAAAGCACAACATGCAAGTCCAAATTGAAGAGGAAATAAACTTGATTTTCTAGCGAAATTAAGTAATTGATCTACTGAAGAAACTATAACATTTTTATCTATATCATCTTGATCAATAATAGGCTCAGGGAAGGGAGCAATATGAGTCGACTTCATTGAATTAATCAATCCACCTTCTTCTTTATCAAGAGCTTTAGTTGAAACATCTAAAGGAATTCTTTCTATTTTATCCATTCTAAACACCCCTTAAGCCAAACATATATAAATGAGACAGTCAAAACTGCCAAGAAAAACATTATCCCCAAAAAGGGAATTATTCCCCAAACGTTTGTAATCAATCCATGACTTACAGCCCATGGGAAAATAAGCACAGTTTCAACATCAAATGCAACAAATAATAAAGCGTAATAAAAATACCCAAAGCTAAACAATGAAGGTTTTTCACTAAATGCAGGATGACCTCCCTCATAGGCAGATTTCTTTATTTTAGAAGATCTTATAGGTGTAATCCCAAATTTAGATCCAAATTTGGCAGCTGCTAACATTCCTATTGGTACTATGATTGATAGCGCAACAAAAATTAACAACAAACTATATTCTTGTAAATACGATTGTTCCATTTAGAGTTGATTTTTAGAATAATATCTTAAACTTTTGCCAAAGATTCAAGCTTATTAATAACTTTAGCCTTTAGTTCTTTAGCTTCCATAATATCCGGTGACTTACCTTGAGCTTTTTTATCCCAAAGTACTTCGTTGTCTACAGTAACTTTGAATGCTCCAGCTGTACCAGGTTTCAATGAGATAGCTATAGCTGTACCTGCTGCTTGAAAAAGCTCACTAGTCATCCATGCAGCTAAATTTGCGTAACCACAAGGTACGCAGTACTCTATTTCAGCTTCCATTTTCCAATCTGCCATAATATAACCCCTTTTGAATATATAATTCTCTTTGTATTATAATTTACTATAATCATCTTAAAGGTAAATATATGATTACAACAATTTTAATAAGTTTTAATATGGTTTTATGAAAAATAACAATTTTGTCAGCTTAAAAAACGTAATTAGAGAAGATATTCCAAGAATAATCGAATGGATTGAGGATAAGGAAGTTTACGAGAATTGGTTTGGTCAATATGCATATAACAAATCTGCTCACTTAGGTTATGAACCAAAAGATATGTTAAATGCTACTCAAGAAGAATGGGACGAGGTTTTTCATGACCCCCACCATGAGCCTCACAGATCAATTTTTTCAATATATCATGATGAACTTCATATTGGTGAAGGGCAACTTTCAATAGACGAATCATTAGGCGATGTACAAATTTCAGTTCTTATAGGTAATAAAGACTATTGGCATAAAGGATATGGAACTCAAACTGCTTTAGCATTACTAGAGCATAGTTTTCTGAACTTGGGAATGTATAGAGCATGGGTTGATATACCTGAATATAATTCAAATGCTATAGAACTATTCAAAAAAATTGGATTTATTCATGAGGGAACTTTCAGAAAAAGTAGACCTAAAGACGGGAAAAGATATAATTCAGTTGTAATGGGATTACTTGTAGACGAGTATAAAGATGCTTATCCTAATGGCATATCTAGCCACGTAATTGAATGGGATGGACAAGAAATTTAGTCCCCCCAAAATCTTTTTTCCATCATATCTAAATATTTGTAAGCAGAACCAGTATTTACAAGTACAACTTTGTCAGTATCTTTTATGAAATTATTTTCTCTTAATTTTTTTGAAGCCATTACTATAGCCCCTCCTTCTGGAGCTGCAAAAATCCCCTCTTCAGAAGCAAGTAAAGATACTCCTTCTAGCATCTCTTCGTCATTAATTCTTATTGCAGTTCCTTTACTCTTGTGCAAAATATCATAAATTATAAAATCTCCAACTGCTAAAGGGACCCTCATACCTGCAGCCAAAGTCTTAGGGTTTTCAAAAGGTTTCGCAAATTTTTCATTTTTTTCATAAGCATCTACTAATGGGGAACATCCTTCTGCTTGTACTACAACCATTTTTGGTTTTTTTGATGAAACTAAACTTAATTTTTCAAGTTCTTCGAAAGCTTTCCAAATACCAACAATTCCAGTCCCACCTCCAGTAGGATAGATAATTACGTCAGGAACTTCCCAATTCATTTGTTCAGCAATCTCTAATCCCATAGTTTTTTTACCTTCAACTCTGTAAGGTTCTTTTAGTGTAGAAACATCAAAATAACCATATTTTTCAGCAGCTACAGCTGACGCTTTTCCAGCATCAGAAATAAATCCATCTACTAAATTCACATTGGCTCCGAAAGCTGCACATTCCATTTTGTTGGCCAATGGTGCATCTTTGGGCATAAATACATTAGCTTCCATGTTAGCTTTAGAAGCATAAGCAGACATTGCCCCTGCAGCATTACCAGCAGAAGGCATAACTATCCCCTTAATACCGTACTCATTAGCTTTAGAAATAGCTGCTGACAAACCTCTAGCTTTAAATGATCCAGTTGGATTATTACTCTCATCTTTTACAAAGAAATTCTTTATTGATAACTTTTTTGATAAATTATTCATTTTCATAAATGGAGTATTTCCCTCCCCTAAAGAAATAATTTTTTCATCATCAAGGACCGGTAATAATTCTTCATATCTCCACATATCGTTCCTTCTACCTAAAAGATTTTTTGGAGTAAAAGATTTAGAAATTTTTTCAAAATTATATCTTGCAAGAAGTGGTTTTTCGGAGCTAGGACTAAGTCTCATAGGTTTATCAATGGGATATTTTTCACCACTTAGCGAACATTCCAAAAACTCAAATCCTGATAAAGTTTTAGTCAATTTTTACTCCTAATTTAGTAATTTCAGATTCTAATTCTATTGGTATTTGTAAAATTTCACTCATAGAAATACATATTTTTTGAGCAACTTCATAAAGATTTATTTCTTTATTTGAAATATTTTTGATTGAATTTACATCTAGTCCAGGCATCCCACACGGTGTAAATATTTTGAACATATCTAGATCATTGTTAACATTTAGTGAAAAACCATGCAAAGTTATATATTTGATCACCTTCAAACCTATTGCCGCAATTTTCTCACCAGAAGGGTTTTTATTCTCTACATATTTTTCATTGGGTTCACCGTTTACCCATATACCTCTTCTGTTATTTACTGTATGAGACTTAATGGCATAATGATCAAGTGATCTAATAATAGATTTTTCCAAAAATTTTACGTAATCAAGTACACCTTCAAAATAATTTTTTAAATTGATTATCGGATAACAAATTAACTGCCCCGGATTATGCAGCGTAACTTGACCTCCTCTAGTAGTCCTTACGTGAGATAAATTTTTATTTTCATTATTTAATTGTTTTATTTCTTCATCAGAAATTTTTTCATTTGATCCGTATGTTAAAACATTGTTATGCTCTAAAAATAAAATAGTCTGGTTTATTTCATTTGAATAAACTAAACTATTAATTTTTTCTTGAAATCTTAAACCAGACAAATAGTCTATCTTCCCTAAAAAAAATGCTTGAATATCTTGAGGTTTTTTATCCATAATTAAATTAATTAGTATAAAAATTATATATATACAGGAGAATTTGATGAATATAAAAAAAATACTTAGAATAAACACTTATCTGCTAATATTTTCAATTCTTGCTGTTTTCATAGCTTGCTCTGACTCTGAAAATGCTTTAGGAATTTCTGATCAAATAATGGGACCTCCTGTAGGAAATATTGACCAATCAAAGGAATATACAGCTATTTTTGATACTGAGGTTGGATCCTTTTCTATATTTTTGTATGATGATCAAGTTCCTTATACAGTTGAAAATTTCATTAATTTAGCACAATCTGGATATTATGATAAGACAACATTTCATAGGGTACTACCAAACTTTATGGCACAAGGAGGAGACCCATCTGGCACAGGAGCTGGTAATCCAGGTTATAGATTTGCAGATGAATTTCACGTAGATCTAAGGCATGATGCTGAAGGGATACTATCTATGGCTAACTCTGGTGTAAATACTAATGGAAGTCAATTTTTTATAACTTTTGCTCCACAACCTTTCTTAGATGCTTTCGACGCAAACAATAAGCCTAAAAATTGTCAGAACATGCAGGTATCGTGTCATGCAGTTTTTGGAAAAGTATCAGATGGAATGGATGTGGTTAAGAGTATAAGACTAAGAGACCCAATGAGAGATTCTGCTCCTGGAACTGTAATTAATTCAATAAAAATTGAAATCAAATAAATTACATATCAATGTAAGGAATATTTTTCTTAAATCTCACTTGTTTGCCTGAAGAACCAATCCAAGGACCATTTGTTATATCGCTTCTACCATTTGCTGGAACAGAATTGATTCTTACACTTGGATCTCCTTCAACAGGATGTATCTCCATGTACACTTTATCTCCATCAAACTCAAAGTAACCACCGGAATATGGTAGTTGATTTATAGAATTAAAATTTAATCTTTTGGGATATAAAAATTTTGAAATGGGATTTCTTTTTATTGTTGAAAAATCAACAATAATATTATTTTGAACATCAGTTAGATAGCCTGTTATTTTAGTTTGTCTCAAGTTGTTTATTATCAAAGTCAAGGCAATGATTATTACTACAAATATAAGTATCCAATAATAATATCTAATGCCTACTATATATAAATATTTAGTATTTACACTTACCTGTACTTTCTTAATAGTGCTTTTGTAATCTTTTTCTAAATATTTTGTATCAAGATTTAAGTCAAATAATACATCTCCTTTAATTTTTTCGTTAGATTCAAGAAATAAATTAAATATGTAGGATTTATCGGTATCTTTGAGATTAACTTTTTCAATTCTGTAAGAGAAATTATCGTCTGGTGTTATTAAGCTTTCAATTTCGTCTAAACTAACTAGATAAGGATAGGAATTTACTCTAGTTTCAAATGTAATAACATTAAATTCACTTTCAGACTTCCCTCTCAAATCTGATATTTTCGTGATTTGAATTTCTGGAAAGAACTCAATCTTAATTTGATCATTGTGAACTACGGGAGTAGAAATATCTTTCCATTGTAAAGTATATTGAACGTCTAATATTGATTGTTCAGAATAAGGAGGGATCTCAACAGTATAAATTCCATCGAATGCTATCTTATCTTTCTTTTGCCCTAAATCATTCATTATTTGTATAGTTTCTGATCCTTTATTATCACGAACCCTTAGCTGCATCTCAGCATTTTCAATATTTGATAATTTACCTTCAATAAAAGCCCCTACTTCTAGAATCACTGGAGAATCGGATGAAAAAACTTTTTGCCCTTGAGTACTTAAGCTCAATGGATTATGTGTATCTGTTATTATTTCAAATCTTCCAGTATCACCATTTGTAATTACTGTCCATGTTCCAGATTCTGGTTCTAAAATATCCAAAAATAATATATTTGAAAGGTGCCAATAATCATAATCAATTTTTGGTTTTATCTCCAAACCATTTGGATTAATAATAGATACTTGTGTGGCATTATCTTGCCTATAAAAACCAACTTTTATTCTATTAACTGTCGGAGGTATATTAATAAAATTTGATAAAGGCTTAGGAGTTAGATTAGTTTGTAAAATAGAAATTGGATCATCCATAAATAATTTCAAAAATTCTACCATTGCTGAACTAGCCCCAAAGTCAATATATGACCCTCCAGTATTTTCAGAAAGATCAATAAATAAATTTCTTTCATCCACAGTTGCTGATTGTAGAGACATTACATTAAATTTTATCCCTGAAGATAAATATAAATCTGAAAGATTTCTTAGCTTTATTTGCGAAGAATCTTCAGATTTATTTATTCGCAAATTAGAAATAATAAACAGTTCTGAATTAGTTGTGTCAGTATTTTCAGCTATTTTTGTAAATGCTTCAGAAATTATCAGATAGTGATTTGAAAATAAATCATCTGACTCTTTAATATTAGTATTAAAAAATTCAGAAACTACTGATTCATGATTTTCTAAATTTATAACTTTTGGATCATAGCTTTTTGATCCATATGGCTGAAAAACCAACTCTGTATTTGACTCTTTGGAATAGTACTTTAATATTTGATTTATAATATCTTTAGAGGTTTCAAGTTCTTCTTGATTTTTATAGTTCATATCAAATGCTAAAAATATTGTTTTCTCATCAGAAGTCTCATCTGCACTTAATATCTTTGAATCTTCAAAAATCAAATTACAAATAAAAAACAAAATAAAAAATAATATAGAAAAAAATATCCAAGAAAGTGGACTAAAGTTACTTATAATTTTTTGTTTCATATGATTCATTATTAAATAATAAACTTTTTCTCAAGATAAATCCTTAGTGAATTTATCCAAGATATTAATAAAATTTAAAAATGAAAATAGTTGAATTAAAGACAACACTATTCGAATTTGAGCTTGATAGAGTTATGGGGGATGCAAATTCTCCAAGAGGTAGAACTAAATCAGGATCATGTTTGGTAGAGCTAATTACTGATGAAGGACTAGTGGGAATTTCCATTGGTGGAGGTAACGCAATAACTCAAATAAAATCATTATTTGAAGGAATAATTGTTGGATCAGATCCCAAAGCTGTCTACAGTATTTGGAAAAAAATGGTAGATAGATTTTTTAAAGGAGGACATGATGGAATTGCAAACGATGCAATTACTGCGTTAGATGTCGCGATGTGGGATCTTAGATCTAAGGTAAATGAAGAGCCACTTTGGAAAACTCTTGGAGGTAGTAAAAAACCTATAAACGCTTATGCATCGGATATTGCTTTACCTTTGAACGACGAAAAGCTTGGAAAATGGTACAAAAAGATGGCTAAAAACTATGGTTTTAAGTCTGCGAAATTGAAAGTAGGACTAGATCAAGATTCTGACTTAAGAAGATTAGAAATAATGAGAAATGCTTTATCTATCAACAATGATGATCCTATTCTATATATTGATTCCAATGAATACTGGTCACCAAAACAAACAATTAGAAAAGTTTCAGAAATGGAAGAAAGGTTTACATTAGGTTGGATTGAAGAGCCTGCTAGAAGATGGGATTTTTTGGGTCTAAAAAAAGTATCTGATGCCCTAAAAACTCCTGTTTGTGCTGGAGAAAATCTTGATACATTGGGAGACTTTTTACCTTATTTTCATCATAGATCTGCTGATGTAATCCAAGTTAGCCATGGAATGACAGGAATTACAGGTGCTCTTCAAATTGCTGATGCAGCTTATGGATTAGAATTGCCTATAACTTTAGGAGGATCAGCAGGTATACTGCATGCACATATTGCGAGTGCAATACCAAATTGTATTACGATAGAAATTCCACATCCAGAGCCTGAAACTAAAGCTTATAAATGGGATGTTAAGATAGAAAATGGATTAGCTGTATTAGGAGATAAACCAGGTCATGGTATAACGATAGACTATGAAGAGCTAAATAAATCTGTCGTGAATAAAATTTCTGTAAAATCAGGACCGAGCCCATATGGTAGAAGAGCTGGAGCAGGATTATATGAAGTCCCCCCAACTAAAGATGAAATAAAAGAGGCTAATTCAAAATGAAAATAACCGACTTTAGATTAGAGACATATCTTGAACTAATGGATAGACCTTTAGGAGATGCTAATGGTCCTGAAGGGGATGATCTTATAGTTTCAAGTATTTTGATAATTGATACTGATGAGGGAATAAGCGGAGTAGCACCTTTAGGAAATGGCCAAGTAAATAACTTATTTAAGGTTATTGAAGGTAAAGATCCTAGAGAAACTTTTACTCATTGGCAAAATATGATTCGTTATGCTTTCAAAGGTGGAGATGAAGGAGAAGTACATGGTGCTCTATCAGCTATAGATATTGCATTATGGGATATTAAATCAAAAATAAATGATGAACCTTTATGGAAAACTCTTGGAAGTGATGATCCTAAATGTAAAGTATATGCTTCTGATATAGGATATTGTTTGACAGATGAGGATCTATACAAATTTTTTAAGGGTATGTCAGATAAGGGTGTTGACTCTGGGAAGGTTAAGATAGGTTTATCTTACGATGATGACCTTAGAAGAATAGGAATAGTTTATGATGCATTAGCAGAAAATTGTAAGAGGCCAAGAATTATGGTTGATTCTAATGAATATTGGTCAGTGAAAAAAGCTATACAAACTTTAAGTAAAATAGAAGAAAAATTTGATATTTTTTGGGCAGAAGAACCTGCAAGAAGATGGGACTATAAAGGCCTTAAAATGGTTTCAAATAATATTAAAGCCGCTGTATCTAGTGGAGAAAATCTTAATAATGTTGGAGATTTTTATCCTTTAATAGATAATCAAGCAGTAGATATTCTAAACGTTAGTTCTTATCAGTCAGGAATAACTGGATTGAGACAAATAGGAAATTTTGCATATGCATATGAACTCCCTGTAACAACTATGAATTGTATAGGAAATTATAATGCGCAAATCGCTACTAGTATTCCAAATCACATTATGATGGAAGTTGTTGATCCTGGAAGAGAAAAAGCATATTCAAAATGGAATGATCATATTGAGGATGGATTTGTTCATTTAGACAATACTCCAGGGATAGGCTTAATAGTTGATGAAAAAAAATTAAAGAAATTACAGGAAACCAAATATGATAGAGAGCCAAAAAGACCATGGTTTAGGAGAGAAGGTGCTGGCCTATATATAAAAGAATTAGAAAAAGATGAAGTTAAATGGAAATGAGAGGATAAACTATGAAAGTTACTAAAATTACTAGCATTCCAATCAGAGATGAAGAAGGTAGAGTTTACTTCTTTGTTAAAATTGATACTGATAAAGGGATTCATGGTCTTGGTGAAGTTGGAATAGCAAGACAAGGAAATGCTATTTCAAAAGCAATTGACCATCTTTCTGAACTTGTTATAGGATCTGATCCTTGGGAGACAGAAAGATTATGGCAAGTAATGTTCAGAAGTTGTTTTTTCCCAGCAGATAAAATATATTCATGTGCAATATCTGCTATTGATATAGCACTGTGGGATATAAAAGCAAAATCAGTAGATTTACCTGTTTATAAACTCTTGGGAGGACCTTATAGAGAAAAAGTGATTTGTTATCCTCATACTCAAGGAAACTCAGTTAAGGAATTTTTAGATACATGTGAAGACCATCTCAATAAGGGGTGGAAATTCCTTAGATGGCATCAACCAAGTAACTTTATAGATGATTTAGAATCTGGAATTTTAGAACCAAGAAAATCTATAAAAGTAGCAGTAGAAATAATGGGGCAAGTAAGAGAAAGGTTTGGGTATGATCCAGAGATATCATTTGATGTTCATACCAGATTGGATCCTCCGGAAGTAATAGAAATGTGTAAAGATCTTGAACCTCTAAAACCTTTCTTTATAGAAGATCCTATAAGATCGGAAAATCCAGGATCATATAATCATATAAGAAACAAAATAAACCTTCCTATAGCTGCAGGTGAACAATGGGCATCTAAATGGCCATTCAGAGAAGTAATTGAAAATGAATTAATTGATTATGCAAGAATTGATCTATGTATTGTTGGAGGTTTAACCGAAGCTTTAAAAATTACTCACTGGGCTGAAACTCATTATATAAATATTGTTCCACATAATCCTTTAGGGCCAGTTTCTGCAGCGGCTTGCGTTTCATTGTGTATGGCATCAAGTAATGTAGGCGTTCAAGAGATGCCTAAAGCTCCAGGAACCTACGCTCAGAAACTTTTTCCTAAACAAATTGAATGGGAAGATGGTTTTTCATGGTGTCCAGACACTCCTGGACTTGGAGTAGATATAGACATGGATGTAGCAGAGTCAATGAGGGTTGATCCAACAGGATTTTCTCCAAGATTATCGAGGGAAGATGGGAGTTTCACGAATTGGTAACAAGAGGTTTTTTTGGTAAAAAAAATAAAAATGAAAGGATTCCACCTGGTCAATATTTAGAAAACAGATTCCCTGTTTTATCAGCAGAACCAACTCCTAAAATTGATATTGATAACTGGACCCTGAGTATAAGTTATAAAAGTACAGATTTGGCAGAAATCAGTTGGGAACAACTAAAGAGTCTTCCAGAAAAAGAGATAACTCAAGATATTCATTGTGTAACACGTTGGTCAAAATTAGACATGAAATGGAAAGGGGTACAAATCAGTTCGATTCTAAAAGAATTGAAAATTGACCCTCCTTCAGAATGGACTATGATAGGCTCATCAACAGGCTATACAACTAATGTCCCACTCTCAGATCTGATGATGGAAAACACTATTGTTTCATACTCATATGAAGATGAAACAATAAGCCCTGAGCATGGAGGTCCAATAAGATTAATAGTTCCTCATTTATACTTTTGGAAATCTGCAAAATGGCTAAATAGAATAGATTTTATTGATAATGATAAACCAGGTTTTTGGGAAAATTATGGCTATCATATGTACGGAGATCCGTGGAAAGAACAGAGATATTCTGGACAATGACATTTACTCAACATTTTAATTCCGCTACTTTGTTGAAAAAAAAAATCATAGATGACAAACTTTGTTTTTTAGAATTTAAGGTTGAAAATTGGAAAGGACATATTCCTGGTCAATATTCTGAAATTTGTCTAACAGCTGAGAATGGATATCAAGCCATAAGACCTTATTCAATAGCTAGCACTCCCCAAAAAGATACAGTAAGTTTTCTAATTGAAAAAATTGATGAAGGAGAGGTATCTAATTTCCTATATGATTATTCATTAGCTGGAGATAAATTTCAAATTTCCAATCCAATTGGTTTGAGATTTATTCTTCATAATATAAAAACACCAATATTTATAGCATCTGGATCAGGGATTGCTCCTTTTTTATCTATGTCTAAATATCTCCAAGAAAAAAAAATCAGCTTTTTTACATATCATTGGTCGAGAAATATTACTGGATTGATAAATTTTGATGAAAATTTCTTGAGGCTCAATAAATATTATTTCCCTTTCATTACAAGAGAAATTCCAGTTGGATGGAAAGGTGGAACTGAAAGAATCAAAGAAGAAAACTTTAATAATTTAGATATAAATCAAGGTTATGAAATATATATTTGTGGCTCAGATTCTTTCGTAGAAAAAGCTTTATCTGTAATCTCAAATCTAAATTTGGATAGTGAAATTTACACAGAAAGATTTGGATCTTAAGGATTAAATTTTATTACGTTCTTAATTACATTGTTCTTTTGATCTGCATACTCTTCATATGCAGTTTGTAAATCTTTAAGATCTGATACATGTGTCTTTAAGGATTTTGGGTCCCACCATCCTCTTTCAGCTAAAGACACTAGTTCTCTAATTTCAGCTATTGGTTCAGGAGTGGTAGCAATTTGTGTAGCATGAATATCTAGATTTTTCCTCAACATAAGACTATGCTCAAACTCTACCATATCTTCAGTTACTATACTAAAAGTTATAAACTTACCTTGTGGCTTAAGAAGATTTAAGCATATATTAAATCCATCTTTGTTTCCAGAAGCATCAACAACAACATCAAATAATTCACCATTTGTGATATCTTCTGTCTGCTTCATAAGATCATCTAGATTATTAAACTTCATAGATTTAGTAGCTCCAAGTGAAATACTTTTTTCAAGTCTGTAATCATGTTTATCAATTCCTACAACTTCTGCAGCTCCTTGCTTAGATGCAAACATAGTAAAAGATAAACCTATTCCACCCTGCCCTAAAACTGCTATTCTTTTTCCAAAAATATTACCCCAGTGCTTTGCTGAGTATAAAACAGTGCCAGAATGTTGTAACATTATCCAGTCTTCTAAATCTCCCCAATCAGGAAGTTTGATTATTCTTTCATGATTCTGATCAATATATTCAACAGCTCCTCCAGTACCAATGCTTCCATCTGGTTTTCTATAATTAGGTATGATTATTGCCCTTGATCCAACAGGATATCTATCATCTTTAGATTCTATAGCTACTCCAGCTACTTCATGTATAGGCATTCCAGGTGGCAATGGATAGCTTTCTTCAGGTAAAACTTTATCAAATGAACTATGGATATCAGAACCACATACAGAAATACAATCTACTTTAAATCTTACTTCTCCGTCTTTTAATTCACCTAAATCTGGAACATCAGTTATTTCTATCTTTCTATATCCAGTAATTTGCGCAGCTTTCATAAAATCCCCCTTATATGGTGGGTCCGGCAGGATTTGAACCTGCGACCAATCGGTTATGAGCCGACTGCTCTGACCACTGAGCTACGGACCCTATTGTTTTTCCTTCTTACCTCAATCTAAAATAATAATATAAGTTTACCTAGAAGAAGAAAAGGTTTAAACTTTCTAAAACAATTATTTCATAAATAAAAAATTCTTGGAGCGAAAAAAATGAAAATAACAGATATTAATCTAAAAATTTATAGGTGGGAAAGATCAACTCCAATAACAAATGGATTATATACGTATACCCACAATGTACTAAACATTGTTGAAATTCAAACAGACGAACCTGATATAACAGGAATTGGAATTTCAGCAGGAATAGATGTTAGTCCAAGTGTAGCTAGAGAGTTAGTAGATCATTTTAAGAAAGGGATAATTGGACTAAATCCTCTAGATAATGAGAGAATATGGCATGAAATGTGGAGACCAAAACTTGTTGGAAGAAGAGGCATAACAACAAGGGTAATTTCTGGTATTGATATAGCTCTTTGGGACATAAAAGGTAAAGTTTCAAACTTGCCTGTTTATAAGTTACTGGGTGGTTTCACAAATAAAGTTAATACATATATAGCCGGAGGATATTACGAAAAAGGGAAAGGATTAAAAGAGTTAGCCAAGGAAATGGAAGATAATGTTGAAATGGGAGCAACTGCTGTAAAAATAAAGGTAGGAGCACTTTCAATAAATGAAGATATAGAGAGAGTCAAAGTATGTAGAGAAGCTATTGGAAATGATGTGAAATTAATGGTTGATGCAAACAACGCATATAGACATTATGAGGCAATTGAATTTGCAAGAAAAGCTGAAAAATACGACTTGTTTTGGTTTGAAGAACCTGTTGAACCAGATGATTATATAGGTCAATCTGAGATAACTAGATCAACATCGATACCTGTGGCAGCTGGAGAAAATGAATATACAAGATATGGCTTTAGAGACATGATTAATCATAGAGCAGTAGATATCCTTCAACCTGATTGCCTAATACTAGGAGGAGTGACTGAATTTATGAAGGTATGTGCACTGGCTCAAAGTAATGATCTAGATATAGCTCCTCACGGTGCACAAGAAGTACATATCCATCTTGTGTCAGCTATACCAAATGGTTTAATACTAGAATATTACAGGGATACAGTTAATCCGATGCATGGGAAAATATGGGAAAATGAATTAGTTTTGAAGGATGGATATGTTTATGCTCCTGATTTGCCTGGGTTTGGATTAAATCCTAAATGGAAAGATTTAGAACCATATAGAGTTTAATCGATTGTATATATATAATTTAAGTATTAGTAGTGGAGATATCTAATGAAAGATGTATTTGACGCAGCAATTAAAGAGATCAAAAACAACCGAAAATTTGTTATATCAACAGTCACTAGGACACAAGGATCTACGCCTCAAAAACCTGGCGCAAAACTTCTAGTAAGAGAAGATGGATCAGGAGTAGGAACTCTAGGTGGAGGCTGTGTTGAGGGAGATATATGGTTTGCTTCAAGCGAAAAAATAAAGCGTGAAGAAAACGCAGAGGTAAGACCTTATGAGCTGAATGAGGATTTGGCAGCAAAAGATGGTCTTGTTTGTGGAGGAACTATGCACTTCATGATAGATCCAATTGATGACAAATTAGAATTCGAATTTTTTCTGGATGAAATAAATAAGGCTTACAATGGTGAAAAACCTGTAGCTTTAGTACAAGTACTTGAATCTGAAAATTTAAGCGAAATTAGTAAAAAAATCCTAGTTAGAGAAGATGGATCAAAATCAGGGAAGCTCATATCTGAAGAAATTGATAATAAACTTATTAAAGAATCCAGAGATTTACTAGCACTTGGAAAAAATAAAACTCTAAAAATAGAAAACAGACTTTTTTATATCGAAGCATTCACTACACCTCCTAAACTTTTGTTAGCAGGAGGAGGACATGTTTCAAAAGCAATTGCAAATTTAGCAAAACCTCTTGGTTTTGAACTAAATATTTTTGATGATAGAGAAGATTTTGCAAACCCAGATAGATTCCCTGAAGCAGATGATGTAAAAGTGGCAAATTATAATGAAGGTTTTGGAATGTTTGATATTAATGCAAATACTTTTATTGTTATAGCTACAAGAGGTCATAGGCAAGATGATTCTGCTACTAAAGCTGCATTAGAAACAAACGCCTCATATGTTGGTTTATTAGGTTCTAAAAGGAAAACAATTCTTATTATAGAAAAGCTCTTAAGAGAAGGAATAGACGACGACACATTTAAGAGATTAAGAGCCCCTGTGGGGATAAATATTGGAGCAAGAACTCCAGAAGAAATTGCTGTTTCGATCATTTCTGAAATATTATCTTTCAGATTAGGAGGAAGTGAAAAATCTATGATGCTAGAGGAAAAATATATCGAAAAAATTAGGAGTAAAATTTCTAAATCTTCTAAAATAAAAAATTGATTTATGTATGATAACTTTGATGCATTAATTCTTTCTGCTGGTTTGTCTACTAGAATGGGAAAAACTAAAGCTTTATTAAATTGGCACGGTAAAAAGCTTATAGAGTTTCATATTGATGTACTGAATGATTTAGGTATTAGAAATATAAATTTAGTATTGGGTCATGATAAAGAAAAAATCATTGAAGTTGTAAACAGAAAAAAAATCAAAATAATAATAAATAACAATTACTTGGGTGGAAAATCAACTTCTATTTTAGAAGGTATTAATAACATTGAAAAAGATACCCAAAATCTTCTCTTAATAAGTGTTGATCAACCAAGGCCAAAATGGTTCTTAAAAAAAATAATTGATTTCCACATATATAATAAATCTATAATTTCAGCTCCTATTGATAAAAATAAAAGAGGTCATCCAATAATCTTCAACCAAAAATTCATTCCAAATTTAACTAAAATAAATGAATACCCTAAGGGATTAAGAGACCTTTTTAGGGAAAATAACAATATTGTTATGACAGATGAAATCAAATCCCAATGGACCCATCTTGATCTAAATAATAATGAAATATATGAAAAAGCTTTATCATATAAATTATTTGATGAATAGAAATTTAGAAAAAGTAATAGAAGGTTTTTTTGAGGATGCTTTAGATTTTCTCAAGGAAAATATTAATTGGAAGATAACTGAACATGATCTTCTTCAATTTATTAGAGGAAAGCTACAGGAAAAAAACATAGAACTTTCAGAAAAAAACACCGTTTTATTTAATCCTAAAAATAATCAATATGATCATATAATAGATCCTGAAAAATCTAATGTAATAAGAAAAAAAGGAAGTTTATATATACGTATTGTTTACCAAAATCCACCCTCATTTGATGAGACAACTATTGAAAAAAAATTTAGTTTAAACTTATGATAATTTTAATTGAAAAGATAACAGGGAGAAAATATGAGTTTATTGAAAGATAAGGTAGCAATAGTAACAGGTGGAAATGGTGGTATAGGTTTAGGAATTTCTGAAGGTTTAGCTCATGAAGGCGCAAAGGTTATTATTGCTGCAAGAAATGAAGAAAAAAACAAAGATGCAATTGAAAAAATCAAGTTATCAAGTAAGGAAAGTGTAACTTTTAAATTAGATGTAAACGATCAGGATTCAATAAAAAGGTTAATGAAATTTGCCATAGAAAAATATGGCAAAATAGATATCTTGATAAACAATGCAGGAATAAATAGGAGAAGTGATGAACCACATCTACTCGCTAAAAGTGATTGGGATGAGGTTATAGATACGAACTTAAATTCAATACATCATATGACTTCTGCAGTTTTTCCTTATTTGAAGAAAAATAAATCTGGCAAAATCATAAATATAGGTTCAATGATGTCGATTTTTGGAAATGCTAATGCAATCGCATATGCTGCAAGTAAAGGTGGTGTAGTTCAATATACCAAAAGTTGTGCAATTGCTTGGGCAAAATATAATATTCAAATCAATGCAATTCTACCAGGTTGGATAGTAACAGATATGACTAACGAATTCAAAAGAGTAAATCCTACAAGATACGCAACTATTGCAGGAAGAACTCCTGCTGAAAGATGGGGATTACCTGAAGATATGGCAGGTACTGCAATTTTTTTATCAAGCAAGTACTCAGATTTTGTAAACGGTGTTTCTATCCCTGTAGATGGAGGTTATAGTGTAATGTAGATCATTTAAAAAAATGATTTAATGGACCATTTCCTTTACCAATTTTGTAAGCTTTATTTATAGCGTCTGTTACATAATTTTTTGCTAATTTAACAGATTCTTCTATAACTTCACCTTTTGCAATATAAGCTGTTATAGCTGCTGAAAAAGTACAACCAGTTCCATGAGTTGAAGTAGTATCTATTCTTTTAACACTGAAGGATTGAAAATTTTTGCCATCGTAGAAAACATCTTCTGAGACATCAGAATTAAAAAAATGACCACCTTTTATAACGACTGATTTAGGTCCATATTCTTTTAATATTTTACAAGCTTCGTAAACATCATCTTTATCTGTAATTTTCATTTTAGTTAGCTCCTCAGCTTCAGATAAATTTGGAGTAATAATACTTGCTAGAGGAAAGAGTTTTTTCTTCAATGCTTCTATAGCTTTTGAAGAAATCAAGACATCACCAGATGTAGCAACTATTACAGGATCAATAACTAATCTAAGATTAGATTTTTTTTTTAAGGAATTCGCAACACTAATTACGGAAGATTCTTCCGGAAGCATACCCGTCTTGACAGAATTAAAACCAATGTCATTGTTTATAGAATCTATTTGATTTCTTAAAACTGAATTAGGTATCACGTGAATATCATTAACCCCTAATGTATTCTGAGCAGTGACTGAAGTAATTGCAGAAACACCATAACAATTTAATGAAGCAAATGTCTTTAAGTCAGCTTGAATACCAGCCCCTCCTCCTGAATCAGAGCCAGCAATTGTCATGCAAATTGGTAAAATTTTTCCATCAGGTTTCATGTTATTTTGATCAAAATGAGTTATAAATATATAAATAATATTCTAGCAGAGGTTAATTTGTCTTGGAAATTTAATAACTTAATACCAAATTTTGGAACTATTACTGAGGGCCCTTGTTGGGATGGTGAAAATTTACTCTTTTCTAACATTTCACATAACAGAGTACTAAGCTACAACATAAAAAATAAAACAATCAATGAAATCTTTAGTGACACAGGCGAAGCAAATGGATTAAATTTCAATATAAATGGAGAATTATTTGCTTGCGAGGGAGGAAGAAGACGTATAGCAAAATATAACTTAGACGGATCTAAAGAAACTGTTGTAGATAATTTAGATGGAATAAAAATAAATAGTCCTAATGATTTAGCAATAAACAACAATGGTGATATTTTTTTCTCTGATAGAGTTGAAGATATAAATCCTGAAATGGGATTAAGCTTTTCGTCTATAATCTCCGCAGAAAAGCAAAAAGACGGAAGCTATAAAGCATTCAGAAGAACGTTTGATACATCAATGCCTAATGGGCTTCTGTTTAACGAAGATCAATCAATACTTTATGTTGCTCAATCTGACTACAGAGCTGATCGAGAGAGAGAATTAAGGTCTTATAAAGTAAATGAAGATAATTCATTGTCTGAAATGAAGATTTTACATGATTTTGGCCCACACAGAGGTATAGATGGCATGACTCTAGCAAAAGACCCATCAAATCAAGAAATTTATATAGTAGCAGCAACGGGATGGGAGATTTCAGGCCCCAAAGGAAATATAACTATTTTCGATAAAAATGGAAAAGTTATAGAAAGACATGAAACTCCATGTGAGAGACCCACAAACTGTACAATAATTGACAAAAAAATTTATGTCACAAGTATTGAGGGCCATCTCTTAGTTGCTGAAACAGATCTAGACGGCTTACTCCTTTATCCAAATTAATTAGAAAATTCATCAATAAATAAATTTTCTATAATTAGCTCCTTTTCCAAAAAATTATTTTGGTACATCCATTCATATGTTTCTTCCCATTTAGATATATCTTGGTGTCCAAAAGGGAGATTATTTGATTGCCACATAGGTATTAATAATTCAACTCCAGCCCTTTCAACATCTTCTTCAACTATTTCTTCCCCTGCAATACTAATTAGACTTGTTATAGATTCTTGTGGATTTTTAATAGAAAATTCATATCCTTTCTTAAATGAATTAACTACTTTTTCGACATCTGATTTGTTTTCTTCAAGAAATGATTTATTCGTAATTAGAATTAATTCATAGTAATCAGGAACTCCCCATTCTTCAAGTCTCATTATTTCTATTTCATAACCCTGTAGTTCCATTACAATAGACTCATGGGTCCAGTAAGCTCCAATAATAGCATCAACTGATCCAGAAACTAATGCCTTAACTAGCTCAAAACCAACATCAACTGTTTCTACATCGTTGATATTAATATTTTGGCTAGACAAAACAGTTTCTAACATGGCCTTATTGGATGGAATCCCAGGGTAACCTACAACTTTTCCTTTAAGGTCTGAAGGATTTTTTATACTGCTTTTCTTTAAAGTCATTATAGAATTTAGGGGATGCTGAGATATACTCAATACACTTACAATTTCTAATCCTGCTGATTGAGCCTGTAAGATATCAGGATGATATGATAATCCAAAATCATCCCTACCAGATGCAACAGATGATATTATTGCCGTAGGATCTGAGGGAGTGTAAACTGAAAGTTTAATTCCTTCTTCATCAAAAAAACCTTCATCAATAGCAGAATATATTCCTGCATGATTTGAGTTGGGATACCAATCTAATGCCAGAGATAATTCATTTTCATTTCCGCATCCTATAACAAATATAGATAGAATGATTAGTACAATAAATTTCATTTTTTACTCCTTAACAATTTTATTTTCTAAAAATTTAACAAATATAAATAGTAGAGATGCAATCATAGATAGTATTAATATTGATGCAAACACTCTTTCTGTCTGAAACAATGGACCTGAAACTTTCATAATCCATCCAAGACCTGACTTGGATCCAATCCACTCTGCAACAATAGCACCAATTACAGAACTTACACATGCTACTTTTAATCCAGAAAAGAAACTAGGTAAAGCAATTTTTATTTTTATTATATTAAAAATTTGAGATTTTGTTGCTCCCATAGTCATAAGCATATTTTCCATTTCTTTAGAATTGATTTTTAATCCATCAAAAATACCAATTACAATTGGGAAAAATGATATCAAGAAAACAACAATAATTTTTGAAACAATACCTGCTCCAAACCAAACAATTAATATTGGAGCTAAAGCAAATATTGGAATAACTTGTGAAGCAATAACATATGGTAAAAAAGATTTTTCGAAGTTTCTAGATGTATGCATCAATATTCCTATAATTACTCCTAAAAAAATCGCAAAAAACAAACCAATAAAAATCTCAATTATAGTAGTAAATGAATGTTTCAATAAAAAACTTTTTGAATTCATCAATTCATCTAAAATCATTATAGGAGATGGTAAAAGCCAAGTTTCAAAAACTCCTAAATAAGAAAGTAATTGCCAAAATAAAAGCAATATAATTAACGTCATCCCAGGGAAAAACCAAATATTTACTATTCTGTATAAATTATTTAGAATTTTTGACCTCATCTAACTTCTCAATTAATATTCTTTTTTGATTAATAAAATCTTTCTCAACGATGACTGAGCTTTCTCTAGGATGTGACATATTTATATCAATCATAAACTTAAAGTTTTCTTCTCCAGAATCCATAACAATGATCTGATCTGACAAAAATATGGCTTCATCTATATCGTGTGTAACTAAAATGATTGACTTATTTATATAATCCTTATGAGTTTCGATCCAATTATAAATTTCGAGTCTTTTTATAGAATCAAGAGAGGCAAAAGGCTCATCAAGTAAAATAAATTCAGAATCTTGCAAAATTGTCCTCAAAAAAGAAACTCTTTGCCTTAATCCACCAGAAAGCTCTTTTGGAAAATATCTAAGATATTCATAAATTCCTAAAATTGAAGCTTTATTTTTCATGTCTTCAATTGATTCAGCATTAATTTTACCCATAATTTTTAAAGGCAATAGAATATTTTCTTCAACATTTAGCCATGGTAAAAGAAGATCTTTCTGTTGCATGTATGCAATTTCACCTAATCTATTGAGAGAATTTTTAAATTTTATTTTTCCTGAATTAGGCTCTCTTATACCAGAAATCAATTCCAACAAAGTACTTTTTCCGCAACCACTGTGTCCAAGAATAGAAATAGTTTTATTTCTAGAGAAAGAAAAAGACAGGTTACTTATTATGGGGTTATCTGGTTCGAAACCAAAGCTTAAGTTTTCAAGAACAATATTGTTAATATTTCTTCCCTCCGCTAGAATTATCTAGTTCAGGTTTAATGGGTCGGTTTTTCTAAAAACCCTCTCAGCAATTCGCTCCCCAAGTAAATCATTATTTTAAATATACATTATATGTACTTTTTGTGAAACTTTAATTTATTCTAATTAAATATTATTAAAACAAAGAGGATTTGAAATTAAAAAATTTTTAGTAATTCTGATAATTTCTGCTTTTATATTTACTGGCTGTAGTGAAAACAATGAAGAAAAAGAAATACTCTCCATAGAAGAGCTTTTTGCATTGACTAAAGATAAAATTGATACATCAAAGTCTTTTTCATTCAGTCTTACGCATAAAAATGGATATACTTCTTTGCCAGGTGGATTTGACATATCTAAGGCACAGGGGGACATTCAAAAACCAAATAAACTTAGAATTAATGCTGAAATAATTTCAAATAATTTTCTAATAAAGCTTTCTTATCTATCAATGGATAATAATTATTGGATAACAAATCCCATAAGCTTTGAATGGGTAGAAACCTCACAAGATGATAACCCTTTCAAGAATATAAATCCTGTAAATATATTAAGCGATATTTTTTCTGAAATTGAAAATGCTACAATTATTTCATCTCAAAATTATGATTACGAAATAAGTGCTGACATAAACTCAGAAAATCTTAAATCACTTGTAGGTGACATCATAGTAAGTAATAAGAATGTCAGTTTATCACTTAATATAATCCAAGATGGAATTGTTGATTCAATCAAGATTTATGGAATAGTTCAGCCAAACGATACGATTGATACACAAAGAGAAATAAAATTTGAAAGATGGAATGAAAACCTAAAATGGGAAACACCATAAGTCTAAAAAATAAAATTTTTTACATTTTTATACTTTGCTTAGCTGTTTTTATAGCAGCCGATGACCAAACTGTTGTTGTAACTTTACTACCTAGTATGGTTTTAGATCTAGGCATTTCAGTTGGAGAATTAAATAAGATCTCTTGGACAATTACATCATACTTACTTGGATTCACTCTAGTCATGCCACTTGCTGGAAAATTATGCGATAAATTTGGCTATAGATTAGTATTAATTTTTTCCATGATAATATTTTCTATAGGATCTCTTCTTATAGGGATTACAATTAATATACCTGAGAGTAATTATGTCCCCTCAAAATTAAATTGGTTGATTGTTTTTAGATTTTTACAAGCTATGGGAGGAGGTGCCATAATACCTATAGCAATAGCTTCAGTTTCATTGATTTTGGAAAAAAAATACTGGATATATGGTTTTGGCTTGATAGGGGCTTCTGCTGAAGCTGGTGGGGTTATAGGCCCATTATGGGGAAGTTTGATACTAGAAATTTGGGATTGGCCAGCAGCATTTTTCATAAATATACCACTAGCAATTTTAATCATATTTTTAGCGTTATTAATGCCAAAAAGCAAAAAAAACAAGCATCAAATTAAATTTTTAGATATATCTTTATTTTCATTAATTATTATCATTTCAACTATATTTATATCCGAATATGATGGGTTAGATTTTACTCAAATTATTTTATTAATAACTATTTTAGCTTTAGTTATTATTACAACTATTAAAATAAGACTTTTCAATCAAGAAATATTGCCCGATAAGCTTATTAAGTCTAAAACATTTTTGTGGAGTTCACTAACACATTTTTTTATTGGATCAAGCCTGATAATTGTCATGGTTATAATCCCATTGTCAGGTTCAACAGTGTTTGGATTAGATAGTCTTACAATTGGCTTGTCATTACTAAAATTGACAGCTTTCATAGGTTTAGGATCTATTCTAGGAATTTTTTTAACAAGATTAAGTTTGACTTTAACTTTGATACTTGGAAGTATTCTTATTACATCAGGAACAATCATATACTCAAATAATATTGAAACACCAACTAATGAAATAGATTATATATTTTATATTTTAGGTATAGGTTTTGGTCTATTTATAGTCCCAATACACAATTCAGGGCTTCATAAAATTTCTGAAAATATTAGAGGAATTTCTTCGTCAATGATCTCTCTTTCAAGAATGCTTGGTATGATATTTGGGCTTTCGTTAATGACAACTATTGGAACAGCAAGATTTTCAGACTTAGTCAGTGGAATGAATATACTTTCATTGGATCCTGATATTCAACAAAAAATCAATGAGGACATAAACAGTGCAGGAATTGAAGTTTTTAATGAAATAATGTTTGGAGCATTTATTTTTTCAATAATTACATTTTTTACATCTTTAATTCTTATTTACTACTATCGTAGAAATCAATAATTTGCTTATTGAGCTACAACTGAAGCAACTGCATAATTCCTTGAATGGCTAATAGAAATAGCTATTTCCTTGATCCCTAACTCTTCAGCTTTTCGTTTTGCATTTCCGTATAATCTTATTTGTGGTGCTTTTCCCCTTGGTCTATAAACTTCTATAGATTTCCAAGGCACTCCCCTAATACCTGTACCTAAAGCTTTCATTACTGCTTCTTTTGACGCAAATCTTGCAGCTATTTGCGGAAATCTCCCCCTACAATAATCAATTTCTTGATCAGTAAAAATTTTTTTCATAAATCTATTTGGATACTTTTGGCAAACATCCTTAATTCTATGAATTTCTATAATATCTATTCCTGTAAGTAACATTTTTTTTAGTTTGAATATAATATAAATATATATTTAGTATAAAGTTATTTATTCTTAAAGAAAGTAAAAAATGAATTCTAAATTAATCGATGGAAAAGAAATAAGCTCAAGTATAAAAAATAAACTAAAATCAGAAATAGACGAAATAAATAACAAGTACTCAAGAGTTCCGAGCCTTGTAGTTGTCCTAGTTGGAAAAAATCCTGCATCAATTTCTTATGTAAAAGCTAAAGAAAAAGCTTGTCAATTAGTTGGTATTGAATGTCACATAGAAAGATTAGATGAAAAAATTTCAGAAAATGAAATTATAAGTTATATTGAATCTCTCAATGAAAATGATCAAATTGATGGAATGATAGTACAACTTCCTCTACCTAAAAATCTTGATGAAGAAAAAATTGTTCAAACTATTTCTCCTTTGAAGGATGTAGACGGTTTATGTAATGAAAATTTAGGATTATTAGCCTCAGGTAGTCCAAGATTTGTCCCTGCAACTCCATTAGGAGTACAAAGGATGATTTCTGAGATAGATTTTAAAACTCAAGGATCAAGAATTGTAATCATCGGAAGAAGCAAATTAGTTGGAATCCCTTTGGCTTTACTACTCTCCTCAAAGACAACACTTGGAAACGCTACAGTTACAATATGTCATAGTAGATCAGAGGATATAAAAAAATATACTTTAGACGCAGATATAGTGGTTGTAGCAACTGGTTTTCCAAGTACCCTAACTAAAGATATGGTCAAAAAAAATTCCATAGTTATAGATGTTGGTGTTAACAGGATTGAAGATAATACAAAAAAGAATGGTTTCAGATTAATAGGAGATTCTGACTTTGATGACATCATTGATATTGTATCTAAAATCACACCTGTTCCAGGGGGTGTAGGACCTATGACAATTGCAATGTTACTTGAAAATGTAACTAAAGCATTTTATTTGGGTGTGAAAGAATAAATAAAAAAGTCTAAATTAGATTGTAAAAGCTAGATGTATAAGAAAAGTTAATTTAAAATTCCACTATGGCAACTCTAAAACAAGAAAAAAATAAAAAATCTAAAAAAAGCGATATCGAAAAAAAGGAAATGCTTGAATTATTCAAGCAAATGTATCTAATAAGACAATTCGAGCTAGCTTGCGGTGAAAACTATACCAAAGGTAACATTAGAGGATTTTTACATTTATATATAGGCCAAGAAGCTACAGCAGTAGGTTCAATTTCATGCCTTAATGACGAAGATTATATTATTACGCATTACAGAGATCATGGACATGCTTTAGCTAGAGGATTAGATGTAAATAGATCTATGTCTGAACTTTTTGGAAAAAAAACTGGCTTATCTAAAGGTAAAGGTGGATCAATGCACCTCTTTGATTCTTCTAAAAAATTTATGGGAGGACATGCAATTGTTGGAGGGCAATTTCCAGTTGCTACTGGATTAGCCTTAGCTTGTCAGTATAAAAAAACAGGAGGATTGGTAGTATGTTTCTTTGGAGATGGTTCAACAAATCAAGGAACATATCATGAAACATTGAATCTTGCCTCTGTATGGAATTTACCTATTTTATTTATTCTTGAGAACAACAAATATGGAATGGGTTCTGCAATAGATAGAGTAAGAGCTGGGGGAGAAGATTTTTATACAGGCGTCAGCACATATGATATACCAGCAGCCCAAGTCAATGGAATGGACGTACTAGCGGTTAAAGAAGCAACAGAAATAGCAGTTAAAAAGGTTCGCCAAACTGGCGGACCTTTTTATTTAGAATGTAAAACCTTCAGATTTGTTGGACATTCTCTTGCTGACGGACAAAAATACAGGAAGACAGATGAAATAAAAGAGTGGGAAAAACAAGATCCATTAGTAAAATTCCCTGATTGGTTGAAATCTGCAGGAATTGCAACAGAAAAAGATTTAGAAAAAATTAGGGATGAAGTTGATAAAACTGTTGAAGAATCAGTGGAATTTGCAGAATCAAGTGAAGATCCTGCCATTCAAGAAATGAATGATGATATATATAAAAATTAGAGATTAAATATGACTGAATTATTAATGCGAGAAGCTATAAAAAAAGGGTTAGAGGAGGCATTGGAGCAAGATCCTAACGTATTGATAATGGGTGAAGATATCGGTGCATATGGAGGAGCATATGCAGTAACTGATGGTTTTTTAGCAAAATTTGGACCAGAAAGAATCAAAGATACGCCTATTTCAGAAGCTACTTTTATAGGGACTGGTATTGGAGCTGCATCAGCTGGACTTAGACCTATAATTGAACTAATGTCAATTAGCTTCTCATTGGTAGGGTTTGACCAAATTGTAAATATGGCCGCAAATATAAGATATATGTCAGGTGGCCAAATTGATGTCCCTATGGTTATAAGAGCTCCTACTGGAGCAGGTGTTCAGCTTGCTGCTACACATTCACAAAGTTTTGAAACATGGTTGGCAGAAGTCCCGGGATTATATTGTGTTTGCCCTTCAAATCCAAAGGATGCATTAGGACTTATGAGGACGGCAATAAAAAATAATAATCCTGTAATTTTTGCAGAACCTGCTCTATTATATGGAATGAAAGGAGAAGTTCCTGATGAATATTATGAAATTCCTCTAGGATCGGCTTCAGTAGTAGATGAAGGAAATGATGTTACCCTTGTTTCATATGGAGCTGGAATGAGTCTGCTAAGTGACGCATCTAAAACTCTTTCGGACAATAATATAGATGCTGAAATAATAGATTTAAGATCCTTAAGTCCAATAGATTACAAAACAATTGGTGAGTCAGTAAAAAAAACTAATAAGCTTGTTGCTGTTGATACTTCAAGAAGAAACGGCGGGATAATGAGTGAAGTTGTAGCAAATATTCAAGAAAATTTTAATGATTGGTTAGATGGACCAATAATTAGAATTGGTGCAAATGATGTACCATGGCCATATAATAAAAACTTAGAAGCAGCTGCATATCCATCATCAGAAAATATTGCTGATTCTATATTAGAAAAACTTATAAAAATTTAGGAGAGTATTTTGGCAAAAGAAATTACAATGCCTTCAATGGGAGCCGATATGACAGAGGGTACTATAGTCAAATGGCTAAAGCAAGAAGGAGATAAAGTTTCAAAAGGTGATAAATTAGCTGAAATAGAAACTGATAAAACAGTTGTAGAAATGGAATCATATAATGACGGTTTTTTAACTAAAATCACTGCAGATGAAGGTTCAAAAGTTCAAGTAGGAAAAATTATTGGTTATGTTGGAGAAAAAGATGAAGAAATACCTGAGGAAGTAATTAGTAATAATTCTGAAAATCTAAATAATATTCCTGAAGAAAGTAATGATAAAGAAGTAAATGAAGATACAGGCTCTAAAGCAGAAGCAATCCAGAATACGAAAGAAGAAAAATCTAACAAGGTTGAAATTTCAATTGATTCAGATTCTGTAAAAATTAAAGCTTCTCCTATGGCAAAAAGAATTGCTAGAGAAAAAAATATTCCATTAGAGGATATTTTAGGTACAGGCCCAGGGGGGAGAATTACTAAGGACGATGTAAATAATCATATAGCAGGGCCATCATTAGTTTCTTCTTCTCAAATAAACAAATCAAAAAATGTATCTTTGGAAGGAAAAGACATAGAACTTAATAGTATGAGACAAGCAATCGCTAGAGTTACTGTAAAGTCAAAAACAGAGATACCTCATTTTCAAGTAACAGTTGAGGTAGATATGACTGAAGCCATGAAAATGAGATCAGATATTAACGAAGATTTAGAAAAAGATGGGATGAAAATTTCTGTAAATGATCTTGTATTGAAAGCTACTATAAATTCACTTATTAATAATCCTAAATGGAATTCTTCATTTGATGGCGACAAGTTAATTATGCATCCAAGTATAAACCTAGGAATTGCTATTGCTTTAGAACAAGGACTAATAGTTCCTGCTGTTATGGATTCTCAGAATCTTGATCTAGTAAATTTATCCATACAAGCAAAAGATTTAGGTGCTAGAGCTAGGGGTAATGGAAATCCCTTGAGTAATGAAGAACTAACAAAAGGGACTTTTTCAACATCAAACTTAGGAATGTTTGGCACTCATGCATTTACTGCTATTATTGTTCCACCGCAAAGCGGAATAATTGCCTTAGGAGAAGTAAAAAAAGAAGCCAAAGTAATTGATAATAAAATTGAAATAAGAGACATAATGCTTGCAACACTTTCAGCCGATCATAGAGTAGGTGATGGAGCAGAAGGTGCAATATTCATGAACGAATTCCGACAACTATTGCAAAAGCCTTCAAGGCTACTATTATGACTTCCACAGTAAAGTTAATTAGCTATTCCCAAGCTTCAGAAGATTTTGAAGATTTGGGGCTTACTGATTGTCAAGAATTGATAGCATTTTGTGCTAGAGTTTCAAATCCTTCTAACCAACTAAATTCTGATACCAGTGAAAAATTAATTAAATATCTCATAAATAATTCTCATTGGTCTCCATTAGAGATGGTAAATGTCTGTTTAGAAATAGATACTACTAGAGATATAGCAAGGCAAATTTTGAGACATAGAAGCTTTAGTTTTCAAGAGTTTAGTCAAAGATATGCTAATCCAACTGAAGATATGGAATTTATTACAAGAGAAGCAAGGCTACAAGACAATAAAAACAGACAAAATTCTATTGAAACAAATGATTCAGATTTACAAAAAAAATGGAATGCCCAACAACAGAAAGTTATCGATAGCGCATTAGAAGCTTATCAATGGGCAATAGATAAAGGAATTGCCAAAGAACAGGCTAGAGTAGTATTACCTGAAGGAAATACTAAAAGTAGACTTTATATGAATGGAACTTTGAGAAGTTGGATACATTATATTCAATTGAGAGCTGGACATGGAACTCAAAAAGAACATATAGAAATAGCACAGGCATGTGCATTAGTTATTTCTAAAATTTTCCCAATGGCAAATAGTTTATAATTAAGCCATAAATAAAGTTATGTGATGAAACTTATAGTTATTGATATAGGAAATACCAATGTAGATGTTGGTTTTTTTACAAATGGTGATTTAAAAAGTAATGCAAAAATTTCAACCAAAGATAATAAATCAGAGTTTGAGATAGCAAGTACATTACAATCTCTTTTGAAAATAGATTCAAATGAAACAGATGAAATCGATATAATTATAAGTTCTGTTGTGCCTAACAAAACAGTTGTTGTAGAAAAAGCTTCTAAAATAATTAATTCTAAAGATCCAATTGTCGTTAATCATGATCTTGCTTTTCCAATAGTCAATAAATATAACCCTCCAGAAGATGTTGGAATTGATAGACTAGTTGATAGTATTGCAGCTATAAATCTTTACTCATCACCATGTGTTATTTTAGATATTGGAACATGCTTAGTATTTAATGCCGTTTCTGAAAAAAATGAGTATCTTGGAGGATCAATAATTCCTGGTTTAGATATGGCCGCAGATACTCTAGCTAATTCAACTGCACTACTGAGACCAGTCGAGTTAAGAATTCCCCAAAAAATAATTGGAGAAAATTCAATTGAATCAATTCAATCAGGGATAATACTTGGTTATGCAGAGCTAATTAAAGGAGTTTACAATAAATATTCTGAAGTAATATCTCCAAAAAAAGAATGCCCTTTAGTAATTACTGGAGGAGGAGCTGACTTAATATTACCAATTTTAGATATGAAATACATTTATAATGAAAATTTATCATTTATGGGGTTAAAATATATATATGAAAGAGAAAATGATAGATAAAAAAAATATTATTCTGTGTGTAACTGGTTCTATAGCAGCATATAAATCAGTCTATTTATCCTCAGCTTTAGTCAAATCAGGTGCAAATGTTCAAGTTATTCTTTCAAAGTCAGCAAAAAATTTTGTTGGAGAATCATCATTTTCTGGTATTACTCATAATCCAGTTATAACAGGGTATTATGATTCAAAAACAGACTTATCAATTGACCATATTGATATAGCAAAAAAAGCAGACTTAATTGTAGTTGCTCCAGCTACTGCAAATATTTTAGCAAAAATTTCCCTTGGAATTTCTAGTGACCCAATAGTTGGTTGCATTTTAGCTTCAAAAGCACCCGTAATAGTAGCTCCAGCAATGGATGGAGATATGTATAACTCTCCGCAGGTACAGAAGCATATTAATGAATTAAGAAGGATAAATATTCATTTATCTGGTCCTGAAAAAGGAAGATTAGCATCAGGAATAAATGAATTTGGGAGAATGACTGAACCTGAAGATTTACTAGAAGAAATTATAGAAAAATTATCAAAAAAAAAAGATTATGAAAAAATAAATGCTATAGTAACTGCTGGAGGAACTATAGAAGAAATAGATCCAGTGAGATATATATCAAATAAATCTTCTGGAAAAATGGGAATTGCTATAGCTAAAGCATTAAGAGATAGAGGAGCTAAAGTAACACTTATTCACGGAAAACTTGAAAATAAATCTGACACCTATGGGATTAGAATGGTTTCTGTTATTAGCGCACTTGAAATGAAAAAAGAGATTGAAAATCATGTAGAAAATTCTCAACTTCTAATAATGTCCGCTGCCGTAGCAGATTATAGGGTGAAGAATTTTTCAAAAGAAAAGATCAAAAAGGAATCTATGAATTCGATAGAACTAGAAAAAAACCCTGATATATTGAAGGAAATTGATGGAAATAAAATCGTAAAGGTAGGATTTGCTGCTGAATCAGAAAAACTCTTAGAAAATGCAAAGAAAAAGCTATCAAGCAAAAATTGTAAAATGATCGTAGCTAATGATATAACTTTAGAAGGAAGTGGTTTTGGTTCTGATAATAATAAAGCTGTATTAGTTGATGAGAATGGTCAAGAAAATCTTCCTCTTATGAATAAAATAAAATTAGCTCATAAAATTTTAGATAGAGCAAAGAAATATGTAAATTAAGGAGAATTAGTTTGAGACTTTATTGGAGAACCAGAAAAAAAGGTCTGGATTTAGTTGTTGAAAACGATGAAAAAGATATCTTTATTGTTGGAGGAGTTAGAGAAACAAAAAGAGGTATTGAAGCACTAGCTAAAACTACAGGATATGATCCTTCAAGAGCAGTGAAAGGACTTTCATCTGTTGAAGAGGGAAAAATTTTTGTTGAAAACTTTCAACCTTGGATGGAGTTTTTCCCAGGAGAAGACTTAAACATAGAAATGGAATAATAAAATGGAATTAATAGATATTATCAAAGGTTTAGAAGAATATGATTCAGCAACTGTTCAGAATGCATTAATGACTATTGATAGTTATGATAATGAACAAATAGATTATTCTAGTCCGGAACTAAAATCTTATTATCTAGGATCAAAACCTGTAGTAGGAATAGCTGTAACATGTAAAGTTACTCCTCTTTACGAACCTAAGTCAAAACTAGACTGGGATGAATACTACGATAGGATAGACGAAAGTAATCTGCCTGTTATGGGTGTTATAGTTGATATAGAAAAAAATAAGGGTAGAGGAGCTGTGATGGGGGATGGAATGGCATTGAAGCACAAAGCTTTAGGTGCAGTTGGTGTTATAAACGGTGGTTCAATCAGAGATTTACCTGGAATTGCAGCAGCAGAAATGCCTGTTTGGGCTACAGGAAGAGTTCCAGGTCATGGTCCATTTAATCTCATAGAAACACAAACAGATGTTGAAGTTGGAGACTTAGTTATCAAACCAGGTGATTTGATTATTGGAGATTCTGACGGAATCACTAGAATACCTATGGATTTAGCAGAACTAACCCTAAAAAAATGTAAAGAAGTTAGAGAATTCGAAACTAAAATTTTTGAAGAATTGAAAAAAAAAATTTCAAGTATGAAGGAAAAGTAGGCTACAGATCTTTATAAATCATCAGTCTTAATCAATATATCAACTTTTATTTCTTCTTCATTTATATCCTCTTTTTCAAAATCAAAACAATTAGAAGCGTTACTAAAGTCATCTGATATTAATTCAAGTATTTCAAAGTTTTTTGAATTAGTAGAAATTCTCATTTTTTGAACCGGTTTACCTAAACCAATTCCCTCAGATGTTTTTGATTGCCTTACAGATCTTATTGCTTTTATTGCAATTTCTAAAGAATTTTGAAATTTAGATTTTTTATATTTAATAAATTCTTCTTCTGTTGGCCAGTTAGATTCATGAATCGAAACATTATTATATTCTTCAGAAAAACACCATGACCAAATTTCATCAGTAATTGTAGGCATTACAGGAGAAAGAAGCCTTAATATTACAGATAAGCCTAATCTTAAACACGATACAGCAGAAGCTTTATCATTATCTTGGGAGTTAAATACTCTTTTTTTAACTAATTCTAAATAGTTATCTGTAAAAGTATTCCAAAAAAACTCTTCAGTAATTTGTAATCCTTGGGCGAATTGATATCTGTTGTAATGTTCAGTAACAGTATCAACTAGTTTAGATAATTCTCCCATAAATGAGGAATCTAATTCTGTGAGTTCATAGGTGTGATAAGATTCATGAGATAGTACAAATTTTGCTGCATTATATAATTTTGTAACTAGTTTATTTCCAATTACAAAAACATTTTCATCATAAGTTGTATCAGTTCCTAGTCTGGCAGAAGATGCCCAGTATCTGACAGCATCAGATCCATATTGTTCGATAGTATCAATCGGAGTTATTACATTACCTTTAGATTTACTCATTTTTTTTCTATCAGGATCCAATATCCAACCTGATATTATTACATTTTTCCATGGTATAGAATTATTATGTAATAATGATTTTACTATCGTGTAAAAAGCCCAAGTTCTGATTATTTCATGACTTTGAGGTCGTATATCCATTGGAAACATAGATTTCATTTCATCATTTTCTTGTCCCCATTTTGCAACAATCTGCGGAGTTAATGATGAAGTAAACCAAGTGTCAAAAACATCTTTTTCACCAATAAATCCATTAGGGGCACCCCTATCATTTTCGTTATATCCTTTAGGACTATCAATTTCTGGATCGATTGGCAGAACTTCTTTTTCAGGAACTATTATCTCATCAAAAATAGGATTCCCCATTGAATCTAGTTTGTACCAAATTGGTATAGGGACTCCAAAAAATCTTTGCCTGCTAATACACCAATCAATTGATAAATTTTCTGTCCAATTTTCATATCTTTTGGACATATATTCAGGATGCCATTTGATTTCTTTTCCTGCATTCAAAAGTTTTTCTTTTTTATCTATTATCTTTACAAACCATTGCCTAGAAGAAATATACTCAATAGGAGATTCTCCTTTCTCATAAAAACGAACTGGATGTTTTATTTTTTTAGGCTCCCTAATTAAAGCAGGATTATTATTATTAGAATTTATAGGATCTTTAAGTAAATCAATTATTATATTTTTTGTTTGGGAAAGGTTTTTCCCATGAATACTTTGGATATTTTTATTCGCAAGATTTTGATTTTCAGATTGCCAAACTGAATTTTTATCACTATTATCAAAGTTTATTTGATCAACAATTCCATCTTGGGAAAAGAGTTGTCTTAGTGGAAGAGAATTTTCTCTCCACCATATAACATCAGTCTGATCTCCAAATGTACATACCATTAATATTCCAGTTCCTTTTTCTATATCCACCAATTCACTTGGAAAAATAGGGACTGGTGCAAAAAAAACTGGAGATACAGCTTTTTTACCAAATAAATGTTTATATCTTTTATCATCAGGATGAGCAGTAATACCTACACAAGAAGCGAGTAATTCTGGTCTAGTTGTAGAGATTATAATTTCTTCATCTGAATCCTTAACACCAAAGCTAATATCATGATAAGCACCATCTATTTCTCTGTCTTCAATCTCAGCTTGAGCGACAGCTGTTTGAAAATCTATATCCCACATAGTTGGTGATTCAGATTGATATATCATATTCTTTTCAAATAAGTCTAAAAAAGATAACTGAGCTATCGATCTAGATCTATTATCTATAGTTGAATACTCATCCTGCCAATCTATTGAATATCCCATTTTTCTGAACAAATCTTTAAATACTACCTCGTCCTTTTCAGTAACTATCTGACACATTTCAATAAAGTTTTTTCTGTTTATAACTAAAGGTTCGTCATTTGACAAACCTCTAATTTTTTTCTCTTTTTCAACAATAAGGTTTTCTATGTATGGGATGTCATTATCTATTCTTACACCAAATATATTTTGGACTCTTCTTTCTGTAGGCAATCCATTGTCATCCCAGCCCATTGGATAAACGACATTATAATTATTCATACGCTTAAATCGCGCTATAATATCTTGATGAGTATATGAAAAGATATGACCTACGTGTAAAGAACCCGAAACTGTAGGAGGTGGGGAATCAATTATAAAAGAATTTTTTCTTTCATGGTTTTTTTTCCTATCATATATTTTATTTTTATCCCATAATTCTCTCCAGATTTTTTCTTTTTCAATAAAATCAAATCTTTTAGGAAGACTTTTAGGGTCTACTGTCTTAAATTTTTCAGAAATTAGAGTACCTCCAAATTATTTTTTTTTCGTTTAGTATTTAAGTTTCTTTTATAGTTGATCCTTCTATTTTCAGATTCTAAAAGATTATACAAAAAAGTAGTTCCTTTCTTGGTATCTGAAGCTAATTTAGAAGGGTCAGAATTTTCAATTCTTTTCTTAAAACACCAATAAGTAAAATTTTCAAATTCAACTTCAGAAAGTTTTATTCTATCAAAACTAAATTCAGTTAAAAATTCGTTCATCAAATCATCATACTCTAAATTATATATCTTTGAATAAACTTCTTCAGGTTGATACCTTACAAAATTTCCATATGAAATTTGTTTTTTTAATAATTCTTGTTCTACATATGATATGAGACATCTTTCTATGGTAATTCCATAGAAATACGATAAATATGCATTATATTTTTCAAATCCAATTAAGTTCTTGAATTTTTCTTCTGAAAAAGTTGCATAAAGATGAGGAGTCATGAGCCATTCAATAATTAAGTTTTGTAAATTATTTTCTAAATTTAGATATTCAACTATTCTGATTGCTAATCTTTTCCAATTAAAAGCTTCCCTCATAATTAAATAATCATAATTATTATTGTTGTTAATTTTCCAAGCACCAATAATGTAGAGTATTTTTTCTTTGAAATTACTTTTTGTGATATCAGATGAAGCTTCAATAAAAAATTTTTCTTCTTGATTAAAAGCTTTCATATTTATCTTCTTTTTTTAGAATTTTTTCTATTAATTCTTTCTAGCCTTCTTCTTTCTTGTCTAGAAAGATTTTCGTTAGATCCACCAACGCTATTTGATGCTAACTCCATATTCTTTTTTGTATCTTCAAAGTTACTTTTTTGTTCCTTATAAACTCTGTCATTAGTTTTTTGGATATTACTTACTCTTATAGCATCGCTAACTATTTGAGATTTAATTTGAGTCATCAAAAGTGAAAACATATCAAACCCCATTTTCTTGTACTGAATCAAAGGATTTCTTTGACCTATTGCTTCAAGTCCTATTGATTGCCTCATATTATCCATAATAGTCAAATGTTCAACCCACTTAGAATCTATTGCATGTATAAAAATCTGGCTATCCAATTTATTAGATAATTCTTCTGAAAGACTTTCTTTTCTGTATAAATAAATACTTTCAGCTTTTCTCAATAGATTATCTTTATTAAATTCACCTGAATCAGATAATTCATTTATATTATTCTCAGGAAAATAATTTCGTAAAAAGGCTATTTTATTTATATCGTTTTCGTAATTTTCATCTAAATTTATAAAATAATCAGACATTTCAGACTCAATATAATCAAAAATTTCTTGACTTAAGTCCTCCGAAAATAAAGCTTTCGATCTCAATTTATATATAACATCTCTTTGTGTATTCATGACATCATCATAGTCTACTAATGTTTTTCTTATTTCAAAATGGTATGCTTCTACCTTAGATTGAGCAGATTCTATTGATCGAGAGATCATTTTATTTTCTACAGCTTCATTCTCATCCCAATTAAACATGCTCATTGCAGATTTTATTCTATCTCCACCAAATCTCCTCACAAGGCTATCTTCTGTAGATATAAAAAATTGAGTTGTTCCAGGATCACCTTGTCTTCCAGATCTTCCTCTTAACTGATTATCTATTCTTCTAGATTCATGACGTTCAGTTCCAATTACATACAAACCACCATAATCTAAAACTTTTCTGTTATTTGCTTCCCATTCTTTTGAATCAGAATAGTTTTCAGGATTTCCACCCAAAATGATATCTGTACCTCTTCCTGCCATATTTGTCGAAACTGTAATAGAAAAAGGTGCACCAGCTTGAGAAATGATTTTTGCTTCAGATTCATGTTGTTTTGCATTTAATATATTACATTTTAATCCTTCTGACTTTAGAAGTTTTGATAAAAATTCTGATTTTTCAATCGTAGTAGTACCTACAAGAATAGGAGTCCCTTTCAAGTTTAATTCTTTTATTTTTTCTGTCACTGCTCTCCATTTAGCTTCCTCAGTCATATAGATCTGGTCAGCTAAATCATCTCTAAGAGATAATTTGTTTGTTGGAATTTCTAAAACATCTAAATTATAAATCTTTTGAAATTCTTCAGCTTCTGTAGCAGCAGTTCCTGTCATGCCAGATAATTTGTTATATAGCCTAAAATAATTTTGTAATGTTATCGTAGCGTATGTGACAGATTCTCTTCGTATTGTCACTGATTCTTTTGATTCTATTGCTTGATGAAGTCCATCAGAGTACCTTCTTCCTTCCATTAATCTTCCAGTAAATTCATCTACTATGATAATTTCAGAATCTCTGACTACATATTGATCATTTTTGATATAAAAATTTTCAGCTTTGATTGCATTTTCCAGTAAATGAGAATAAATTTGATTCTCTTCAGCATAAAGATTATCTATTTTTAAGTTTTTCTCTACTTTATCTATTCCAACTTCAGTAAGAGCAATTGATTGTCTTTTTGCATCAACTTGATAATCATCTTCTAATTTCAATTTTGAAGCTATTTTAGAGAATTTTTTATAGTCTTGAGATTTGTCAGGTGCAGGCCCTGAAATTATCAATGGAGTCCTTGCTTCATCTATCAGAATATTATCAACCTCATCAACAATTGCAAAATCAAGTTCTCTTTGCACTTTTTCTTTAGATTCTTGAGCCATATTATCTCTAAGATAATCAAAACCAAACTCGTTATTTGTTCCGTAAACAATATCAGATTTATATACTTCAGGTCTGGCTGAATCCTTTAAATTCAAATTACCATCTGAATCTTCTTTAAGAATAAAAGATCCATTGTTTTGAATACACCCAACACTTAAACCTAAAAAATTATAAATTTTTCCCATCCAAACTGAGTCCCTTTTAGCAAGATAATCATTGACTGTAACTACATGAACCGTCCCTCCTGAAAGAGTATTTAAATAAGCAGGTAAAGTGGCAACTAAAGTCTTACCCTCACCAGTTCTCATCTCAGCAATTTTACCTTGATGTAAACAGAGGCCTCCAATTAATTGAACATCAAAATGTCTCATACTTAAACATCTTTTAGAAGCCTCTCGAACTAAAGCAAAAGCATCAGGAAGAATAGAGTCAAGTGATTGAACAGATTTATATTTTTCTTTTAATATATTTGTAGATTTCTTCAGTTCCGAATCACTAAGAGATTTATATTTATCCTCAAGAGAGTTAATCTGATCAACTATTTTCGATAAATTTTTTATCTCTTCATCATTAGAATTTTTTATTATCTTTTTTAAGAAATTGAGCATATGTGTTTTCTAAAGGAACAAAGCGCCTACAGAATCACCACGATTAGTCCGCTTAATTGCCTCTCCAAAAAGTTCGGAAATCGATAGAATTTTTAATTTAGGACTTTTATAATCAATTGGCAAACTGTTAGTTACAACTACTTCTCTTATTTCTTCAGAACTAATTATTTTTTCTAAAGAGCCGTTTGGAAAAATACCGTGAGTTGCAGCTACATAAACATCCTTAACTTTATTTTCTTTCAAGATTTTAGATCCAGCAATCATTGTTCCACCAGTATTTATTTCATCATCAAAAAGTATGGCTGAACGATTTTCTACTTCTCCTATAATATTTAAAGTTTCTACAGTGTCTTTATTCCCTATTCTCCTTTTTTCAATAATTGCAAGTGGAGCACCAAGTTTATTCGCAAAGTCTCTAGCTCTCTTTGTACCTCCAATATCAGGAGAAACTACAACCCAGTCTTCAAGTTTCTTTTCTATAAAATAAGTCGCTAATATAGGTAAAGCAGTTAACTCATCAACAGTAGCTGAAAAAAATCCCTGAACTTGACCTGCATGTAGATCCATCATCATTACTCTATCTGCCCCTGCAGTAGTAATAAGATCAGCAATCAACCTTCCAGTAATAGGCACCCTTGGTTGGTCTTTTTTATCGGTTCTTGCATATGAAAAATAAGGGATCACAGCTGTTATTCTACCTGCAGATGCTCTTTTAGCAGCATCTATCATTATAAGAAGTTCCATAATATTATCATTCACAGGAAAAGCAGTAGGTTGAATAATAAAAACATCTCTTTCTCTGACATTTTCAAGAATTTTTACAAATGTATTGTCATTATTAAACTTAAATACCTCTGCTTTGGTTAAGTCTTGTCCAATGTAGTTGGCAATATCAATAGCAAGATTGTTATGAGCATTTCCACTTATAATAAGCGGTCCTTTTTGTGTATTTTTCATAATCAAAAAAATGTATATTCATAATCTATCAAAAAATTAAAAAAAAATAATAATTTAACAAATATTAAAGCAATAAAATTTTTCTAATCTAGGTAAACTAAAAAAAAAATAATATAATTTTAGAATAAGTAATTAAAATTTATGGATATTTATTTAGCAAGTCCAAGAGGATTTTGTGCTGGTGTAGTTTTGGCAATTGATTTAGTAGAAATTGCTCTAGAAAAATACGGAGCTCCAGTTTACGTAAAGCATCAAATTGTACATAATCCAGTTGTAGTATCTGAAGTTGAGTCTAAAGGGGCTATAACAGTAGAAAAAGTATCGGAAATACCTGATAATTCAGTTGTAGTTTTTTCTGCTCATGGTTCTCCTCCTGAAGATTATAAATTAGCTAAAGAAAAAAACATTACTGTTATTGATGCAACCTGTCCCCTAGTAACCAAAGTTCACAATGAAGCAAAAAAATATTCTAAAGAGGGGAAAAAAATTATACTTGTAGGGCATAAAGGGCACCAAGAAGTAATTGGAACATCTGGCCAAGCAGATATGAAAATAATAGATGATAGAGAAAAGTTTGATCTTGATAAATCAAAAGATGAGGATGTAATCGTATTATCTCAAACAACTTTATCAGTAAGAGATACTCAAGATACAATAAGTAAAATAAAAAATGTTCATCCAAAAGCTGTAGTGAGAAATGATATTTGTTACGCCACAACAAATAGACAAGAAGTTACAGTAAAGCTAGCAAAAAAAGTAGATTTAATTTTAGTAGTTGGAGCCTCAAATTCTTCTAATTGTAATAGATTAAAGGATGTTTCAATTCAATCTGGAACTAAAGCTTATCTTATTAATTCATTTGATGAAATTAAAGATGAATGGTTGAAAGATGTAAATAAATTAGGACTCACTTCAGGAGCATCAACTCCAGATAAATTAGTTTTTGAAATAATCAAGAGATTAGATCCATCTAATGTATTTAAATTTGATGATATAGAAGAAGATATAAAGTTTGAAATCCCCAGAAAAGTAAAAGAACTATTAAATGAATGAAAATAATCATAGTCATCCTTATATCTTTTCTGTATTCATGCAGTTTAGATAATGATCTAATAGATTATTACAATGATTGTAATGACACAGAAATAGAATTCAAAACTTCATCAATTTTTCTAGAAAATAACTTACATAAGTTCCCAATGAAAGTTTATGTTGCAGAAAATCAAAGACAATATGAAAGAGGACTGATGTGTATCAGAAATCTTCCCGAAGAAATCGATGGCATGATATTTAATTATGAATTAGAACAAAATAATGCATTCTGGATGTATAAAACATACATTCCTCTATCAATAATTTATTTTGATAAATATGGAAATTCTGTATCAAAATCAAATATGGTCCCTTGTAAAAGAGATATATTAGAATCAAAAAAATCCCATAAGGAAAGATGTTATTTAGAATCTAAAAAATATTCACCAAAAAATAATTATCTAAACGCATTAGAAATTTCAAATGAATATTTGTTTATAAATGAAATTATGTCATCAAAAGATAGTGAAGATATTCAACTTATCATAAATTATTGATAGTATATCTATATCAAAATTTAGAGGAAAATATGAGTTCATTAGTTCTGGTGAGGCATGGAAAAAGTTTGTGGAATTTAGAAAATAGATTCACAGGTTGGACAGATGTATCTCTATCTGAAGAGGGAGAAAAAGAAGCAAAATTAGCTGCAAAAATTTTATTAGAAAAAAATATAAAAATAGATTTTGCATATAGTTCAATATTTAGTCGAGCATTTGATACAGGAAAGATAATCTTAGAAAGATCTAATAATGAAACAGTTATTGAAAAAGATTGGAGATTAAACGAAAGACACTATGGAAATTTACAAGGATTAAATAAAGCAGAAACTGCATCAAGATATGGCAATGATCAGTTACTAAAGTGGAGAAGAAGTTTCAAAACAAGGCCTCCAGAACTTAATGATAAAGATTTTCAATTACAGTTTGATAATCCTTTGTTCAAGGATATACCAAAAGAAAGCATTAGCAGAGGTGAATCACTTGAAGACACAGTTATTAGAGTTAAACAATTTTATAATCAGATAATAATTCCTACATTAGATTCACAGAATAATATATTGATTGCTGCACACGGTAATAGTATTAGAGCTCTAACAAAAATAATAGAAAATTTATCAGAAAAATCAGTAGAAAAAGTAGAAATACAAACAGGAATTCCACTAATTTATCATTATAAAAACCAAAATTTTGTGAAACAAAAATAATTACACGGTAACGTTTACCTGTTATTGGATACTGGTTTGCGTGTACACGTATTTGAATGAAAAATAAAATAAAAAAAATTTATTACGGATGGTGGATTAGTGTTGCTGGTGGTTTAAATACAGCAATATCTAGCATTCCCACATTTACAGGTGGGAGTATTATTTTTAAGGCTATAGAAGAAGAATTCAACTGGTCAAGAGCTATAGTATCAGGAGTAGCTTCTTTTGGTAGGTTTGGAGGTGCACTATTAGGACCATTGGAGGGTTATCTTACTGACAGATTTGGTGCATGGAAAATGATTATAATTGGTTTTTTTATCGCTAGTTTGGGTTTGTTTTGGCTGAGTACAATTAATACTATAATATTCTATTACTTTTCTTACCTTCTTGTGTCTTTAGGAGTGAGTATTGGTGGTTTTGTGCCATCTATGTCCGCAGTTAATGTATGGATGCCTCATAAAAGAGCTACTGCAATGAGTTGGGTTATAGGAGGAAGCTCTTTTGGAGGTTTCTTTATGCCTCTAATGGTTCTTTCAATGGAAGAACTTGGGTGGAGATTAACACTAGTAGTTTTAGGTTTTTTATTTGTTTTTTCAGGGCCTTTATTGGCATATGTAATTAAAAAAAGACCAGACATAGAGTTTTTAGAAAAAATTAAGACTTCAAAAAAAAATTATATTTCAAATAGTGATATGTCTCCCAAAATGGCAATTAAGTCTCAACCTTTTTGGATATTGGCTTTTTCTCATTTATTTGCAAATATTTCAGTTGGAGCATTATCAGCTCATATTTTTTTATATCTCACAGATGAAAATGGTGTAGGTTTAGACATTATTACAGCAGGCACTATCCTTCCTATAATGTCTGTTTTACAATTTATGGGTCACATATCAGGTGGTATTGTTGGAGATTTAGTTAATAAAAAAATTGTTTTACCTATATTCTTTTTGCTTCAAGCTATTGCAATTATAATTTTAGCTCATGCAGGAAGTTACTATATGGTAATACTTTTTTCAGTTATTTGGGGAGTTGGATTTGGTATGAGAACTCCAACTTTCCATGCAATGAGAGGAGATTTTTTTGGTGGTAAACATTATGGAACTATACTTGGAATAAATGCTTTTCCAATGGGTATAGGTATGATGATTGCTCCAGTAATAGTAGGCTATTTATACGATACTTATGACACTTACTACTTTTCATTCCTAGTCATGGCGGCTTTATGTATTCTATCTTGTATACTAATAAGTATTATAAAAAATCCAAAAAATTATGAAAAAAATCAAACCAATTGAACAAATCGCAGATGAACTAGGTCTAGGAAAAGAATCGATAGAATTATACGGAAATTATAAGGCTAAGATCCCTTTAGAAAATATCGATAAAAGTAAAAAGTCTAAACTTATAGTAGTCACTGCGATTACTCCAACTCCTCTTGGTGAGGGAAAATCAACCACAGCCATAGGTCTAACTCAGGGTTTAGGTAAAATAAATAAAAATGTTGCTCTAACGATAAGACAGCCTTCTTTGGGACCTGTTTTTGGTCATAAAGGTGGTGGTACAGGAGGAGGCTATGCAACAGTTGAGCCTGCTGTAGATATAAATTTACATTTCAATGGAGATTTCCATGCAATGGAATCTGCACATAATCTTTTAGCTGCAATGGTTGATAATAATGTATACCGAAGTGCAATTAAAGATTTTTATCCTGAAAATATAACTTGGAGAAGAGTTACAGACGCAGAAGACAGATCATTAAGAAATGTTATCGCAGGTACCGGAGGGAAAAATACATCTCCTTTAAGAAATACAGGTTTCGATATTTCTGCTGCATCAGAAATAATGGCAATTTTAGCTCTTACAGATTCCTATAAAGACCTCAGAGAAAGATTAGGAAACATAGTAGTTGGATGGAAAAAAGATAAAACTCCTGTTTTAGCAAAAGAAATTAATGCAGTAGGGTCAATGATGGCTTTACTCAAAGACGCAATAAAACCAAATTTAGCACAAACTGTAGAAGGACAACCTGCTATTGTTCATATGGGCCCTTTTGGAAATATTGCTCATGGATGTTCATCCATCATCGCAGATCAAATGGCTTCAACTTTTTCAGAGTATGTTATAACAGAAGCAGGTTTTGGTGCAGATTTAGGTTTTGAAAAATTCATGGATATCAAAGTCAGGCAAGGAGGGCCAAAGCCTTTTTGTGCAGTTATAGTAGCTACGGTAAGAGGTTTGAAATGGCATGGTGGGATTGAAGTTAAAAATCTATCCGAAAGTAATAATGATGCTATAACAAAGGGATCTGAAAATCTTATCAATGCGATAAGAATTGTCTCTAAGTATGGCTTGCGATCAGTTGTAGCAATCAATCTTTTTCCAGAAGACAAAAAAGAGGAGATAGATATTATAAAGAAAATTTGTCTAGAAAATAATTCAATTGCAATTGAATCAAATGGATTCGCAAAAGGAGGAGAAGGAATGATTGATTTAGCTGAATATATTGCTAATTTAGATGAAGATAACAAAGATATATCATTGCTGTATGATGACCAAGACAGCCCAATAAATAAAGTTGAGACATTAGCAAAAGAAATTTACTCTGCTGAAAAAGTTTCATGGGGACCGATGACAAGAACAACTTTAAGACAATTTGAAAATCAGGGTTGGAATTTTCCAATTTGTATGGCTAAAACACATTTGTCTGTTTCTGCTAATCCAAAGCTAAGGGGTGCTCCCAAAGGACATACGATTCCTATAAGAGAAGCAAGAGTTTTAGGTGGGGCTAAGCAAATAGTTACTTTAGCTGGTGACATCATTACTCTTCCAGGTCTACCAAGTAATCCAAATGCTTTTGATATTGATCTAAATGATGATGGAGAAATAATAAATATATTATCTACTTAGTGACTGGATTTATAATGGTTACTAAGAATATCTGACCCATAATCTCCATCAAAATCCCTAAGAACAGAATGGATATGATTTGCATCATTTTGTGTATTATCGTATTCAATTAAGAATTTATCATGTTTTATAAAATAATAATGTCCTTCTGAAATTTCGGTTGAACCTGCCCAAGCAAAAGTAGTATTTTCAAATCCATGACTGACTATTTCTTTTTCATATGTTTTTGCATATTCTTCAGAAAATCTTGAAGTATAAACTTTTATAAGATCTATTAGGTTATCTTTTTGTGAAGAACTCATTAAATCAAAATTCAAACCTTTAACAAATTCTTGATTATTAAAATCTCTATAGTTTGCAGTCAAAATATCTGATGGAGCATTTTCATTTATAATTGCAGTTTTTCTATTGTCATCTGAAAGTGATAAGACAAGTTTTCTAGCTAAATCTTCTTCATTATCTAGTGCTCTAAAACCTTTGTTTTCTCCTTCAATGACTTTTGCAGGATTAGCTCCAAAAAATAAAGGATGCATAGATATAGAATCTTTTATTATGTTAACTGTCAAGCCAATATGGTGACCACCAAATCTGTATCCCCAGGGTGAATCTTTTGATCGAGGATCTCCAAAAAGGGCAAACCAATATCTCTCTTGAGATCTTACCCATTGACCATTGCCTCCTTCTGAAGACATCGAATGTCTTGCCTCATAATCTCCTAAAATAGACTCTAAATTGATAATAGATCTTGCAGTTCTGTATCCTTTTGAAGAGTATGTCAATTCAAGTAATTCAAACAATAATTTTCTTTGGTATGGTTTCATATCAAAAACTAATAGCCCATTTTGTTTATGAGGGGTGTAGTACCAAATAAATCTTTCATCATCATTAAAATCGAAACTTAAGACCTTAGTTTGATTTTCATCTAAAGAGCTTAAGATTTCTAAAACCTTTTCTGAAAGTTTTTTGATTTTCTTGATATATTGACTCATAGTTAACTTGGTGATTGTTTTTATCTTATATTATTATTTTTCTATATAAAACTTTACTTAAAGTAAATCAGTTAAACAAAATAATATGATGAAAATTACAATTACAGGCTCGAGTGGTTATCTTGGTAGGGAAATTATTAGATTTCTTGAAAAAAATAAATTTACAGTAAATTCTATGACAAGAAAAAAAGATAACTCATGTTTTTGGGATCCTGAAAATAAAAATATTAATAATGAAATAATTGATAATTCTGATGTAATTATCAACTTAAACGGAGCTAAGATAATTCAGCCTTTTAGAAGAAAAAAATTATCCGAAATTATTTCTAGTAGAATAAAACCTACTCGATTACTTTTTGAAACAATAAAAAAATCTAATACTCCACCAAAGCTTATAATTTCAGCTTCAGCTACTGGTTTTTATGGCAATAGACCAAATGAAATTATTGACGAGAAATCACCTAAAGGAAGAGGATTGATTCCAGATATAGCTGAAGAGTGGGAACAAAATATAAAACTTAATAATACAAGAGTCGTTTATCTAAGATTAGGAACAGTTATAGATGAAAATTCTGATATTTATTTTTATATGAAAAAATATGGAAGAATTATAGGAGTTAATAGAATCGGGAATGGATTAAATTATTTCCCTTGGATTTCAAATTTAGATGTTTGTAGATCTATACTTCACGTAATTAATAAAAGCGAAATTTCAGGGCCAGTGAATATAGTTTCAAACAATCCCATCTATTTTAAGGATGTTATGGAAAGTTTAAATAAAAAAATCAACCCATTAGTAAAATTACCACTCCCTGAAGCTACTATTAATATGATTTTTGGAAAGCTAGGAGAGGAAATATTACTTAGCAATCAGAGAATTTTACCTACAAAACTAAAGGAATCTGGATTTACGTGGTTAAAAACTTCTCCATTTGGAAGTATTACTTAGATTCTCTAACCATTTTTCTCAATACAAATGGTAAGAGACCTCCATTGTAATAATATTCAGCTTCTATTTGGGTGTCTATTCTTAGTAATGTTTTGAATCTTACTTCAGAGCCATCTTCTTTCTTTGCTAAAACTTCAATCTCAGAGTTTGGAGTAATTTTATCTTCCAAAGCAAAGAAATCATAATGTTCTGATCCGTCTAATCGTAAATTTTCAAAGCTGTCTCCATCTTGAAATTGAAGTGGAACAATTCCCATACCCACTAAGTTTGATCTATGAATTCTCTCAAAACTCTCAGCTATAACTACTTTTACTCCTAGCAAAGCTGGGCCTTTTGCAGCCCAGTCCCTTGATGATCCAGTACCATACTCTTTACCAGCTATAACTATCAATGGAGTTTCTTCTTTTTGATATAATTCAGAGGCTTCAAAAATTCTCATTTTTTCTCCACTTGGAAAATGAATAGTCCAGTCTCCTTCGTCGTCTAAAATTTGATTTCTAAGCCTAATATTTCCAAAGGTTCCTCTTACCATAATATTATGATTACCTCTTCTAGATCCATATGAATTGAATTCAAATCTTGGAACATCACTAGAAATAAGCAATTGTCCTGACGGAGCTGATTGAGGAATAGAACCTGCGGGAGAAATATGATCTGTTGTTACAGAATTTCCTAATACAACTAGGCATCTTGCATCATTAATCTTTTGTTTTTTTGGTAAATTTAAGTCAAAATTTTCAAAGTATGGAGGTTTTTGTATATAAGTTGAATTACCATCCCACCTAAATTGATTTGATTTAGTTGATGAAAGTTCTTTCCATTCTTTTGGGCCTTCAAATACAGATTTGTATTCATCAATAAACATTTTTGAATTCAGTGAAGAGTCAATCATACTTTCAATATCATTAGCTGATGGCCACAAATCCTTAAGAAAAACAGGATTTCCATTCTTATCATTTGAAATAGGTTCTACAGAAAAATCAATATTTACCGTTCCTGCAAGAGCATATAAAACAACTAGCATAGGAGAAGCTAAATAATTAGCTTTTACTTGAGGATGAACCCTTCCTTCAAAGTTTCTATTACCTGAAAGTACTGCCGCTACAGAAAGTTCATTATGATCAACTTCCTCTGCAATTTCTGTAGGTAAAGGACCTGAGTTACCTATACATGTTGTACATCCATATCCTACTGTTTGAAAACCTATATCATCTAGGTATTTATCTAATCCTGCAGATTCAAGATATTTACTCACAACTTTTGAACCTGGAGCTAAAGAGGTTTTCACCCAACTTTTTGGCTTAATGCCTTTTTCAGATGCATTTTTTGCAATTATACCTGCTCCCATCATTACGTTCGGATTAGAGGTATTTGTACAACTAGTAATAGCAGCTATTACTACAGAACCATCGTCAAGTTCATCATTATTTATATCTGATTCATTTATATCAAAATTAGAATGAAAATTTGATTTTACATCAGATAAGGCTAGTCTATCCTGAGGTCTTTTTGGACCCGCAAGTGAAGGTTGGACAGAGGACAAATCAAAATCTAAAATCTTAGTGAATTCTGGATCAATTCCTTCATAAAAAAGGCTATTATTTTGAGTATAGTTTTCAACTCTATTAACTACTTTATTATCTCTTCCAGTAAGAGTTAGATAATCCATTGTTCTCTCATCTACAGGGAAAAAGCCACAGGTTGCTCCATACTCAGGAGCCATATTTGATATAGTTGCTCTATCTGTTAAAGATAGATTTTTCAGTCCTGATCCAAAAAACTCTACAAACTTTTCGACAACACCTACTTCTCTTAATTTTTCTACTATTCCAAGTACAACATCAGTTGCAGTGGTTCCTTCTCTAATATTTCCATGTAAATTAACTCCTACAACTTCTGGCACTTGCATGTAATATGGTTGTCCTAGCATAACAGCTTCTGCTTCTATACCTCCTACTCCCCAACCTAGCACTCCAACTCCATTTATCATTGTTGTATGTGAATCAGTTCCTACACAAGTATCAGGAAATATAAGATTATTTTCTTCAGAACTAAGTATTACCTCAGCTAAGTTTTCTAAATTAACCTGATGTACTATACCTGTTCCTGGAGGAACAACTAAAAAGTTTGAAAAAGCATTTTGAGCCCATTTTAATAATTTATATCTCTCTTGATTCCTCTCAAACTCTCTTGATATGTTTTGAGAAAGTGAAGAATTCTGAGCAAAAGAGTCAACTTGCACAGAGTGATCTATGACTAAATCAGATCTTACTATTGGATTAATTATTGATGGATCTACTCCTAGTGTCGTTACAGCATCCCTCATAGCAGCTAAATCTACAACAACTGGAACTCCTGTAAAATCTTGAAGTACTACTCTTCCTGGCATGTATGGGAACTCTTTATCTGGGACTGTATCTTTATTCCATTGAACTAAGTTATTTATATGTTCAAGATTTGATACATCATTATGGTAAGATCTTAAGACATTTTCTATCAGCACTCTTATTGAAAAAGGTATTTTATTAATGTCAATATTACTATCTTTTGTCAAAGATTTAATGTCAAAATAACCTCTCTCCCCTTCAGAAATTCTTAATGACTTTAAATATTTCTTTTTATCAAAATTTACAGACATTCTCTCTCCTAAGTGCTAAACGAATAATAAATTTAATGTTACATTCTATTATTAGATTAAATAAATAGCTAGAATGAACCAATTAGCGAAATTCATAGAAAAAAATACTAACTTTTATTATGGATGGATTATTGTTGCTGGATCAGGTTCAACAATGTTTGTCAGAAATGCTGCTGCAACCTTAACTATTGCTGTTTTTGTATATCCAATGAGTGAAGATTTAGGTTGGTCACGAACATTAATAGTTGGAGCTTCTTCTTTAGCTGGATTATTATCTGTTTTTATTTCTCCTTTATCTGGATACTTAATTCAAAAATATGGTTCAAAAAAAACATTATTCTTTTCAGTTTTATTATTAGGACTATCATCATTACTAATAAGTAAAACATTTAATCCTGTTACATTTTATATTCTATTTGGAATAGGTAGAATTATTTTTAGTTCTCCAGTTCAAATTGGTGCTGCAACAATAGTAGCAAAATGGTTCATAAATAGTAGAGGTAAGGCTACTGGAGTTTTAGGCTTATCTCACTCTTTAGGAATGGGCTTATTTCCTTTATTTGCGCAATTAGTAATAGATCTTGATGGCGGAAATCCTGATTCTTGGAGAATGAGTTGGATCTTTATTGGAGTAACTGTTTGGTTAATTTCAATACCTTTAGTTTTTTTTACAATGGTTGATGATCCTGATGAAATAAAACCAAAAAGTAACAGTTACCTCAAATTCGAAAAAGATTCAGGAAATAGTGATAGGTCTTCTTCATCTATCTCTCTAAATGAAGCACTAAAATCTAAAGCTTTTTGGATGTTGTCAATGGTTGGTTTTCTAACTTATTTTATTCATACAGGAGTAAATATACATCAGGCAGCATATCTAATTGATAAAGGAATAAATCCCATTTTTGCGGCATCAGCATTGACAATCATGGCATTAGGTACAGGAGTAGGTAGCGTTATTACTGGGTGGGCTACAGATAAATTTTCATCTAAAAAAGTATATTTTTTCGGTTGTGTGTGGTTAGGTTTATCAGCATTACTTTTCCTTGTTATAAATAATATAATTGTGGCATATTTTGTTGGATTTATATTTGGAATGTCATTAGGAGGATTATTAGTAATACCTCCTGTAGTTTTAGCAGATATTTTCGGAAAGGATAATATCGGTTCAATAAGAGGTTACTCAGAACCATTTGTAAGTGCAGGGCAAGCAGTTGGTGGAATTTCTGCAGGATTAATATACGACTTTACAGGATCTTATCAACTTAGTTTTCCAATGTTTGGAATTGTAGCCTTACTTGCTTGTTTATTTATAATTTTTTCTTCAGAAAAAAAAATAACTAAACCAAAGATGAACCTCCGTCAATAACAAAATTTTCACCTGTTATCATTTCTGCCTCATCAGAACATAGAAAAAAGACTGTTTTAGCTATATCATCTGGATTTAGAAATCTTCCTAGAGGTATATTGCTTAACCTTTTATTATAGTTTTCTGGATTATCTATACTTGTAGTCCAATCATTTGGACTGTAATCTTTATCGGAACGAATAAAAGGAGTGTCAACATGCCCAGGAGAAACAACATTGCACCGAATCCCATATTTAGCATATGCTAAAGCTGTGGACTTAGTTAGACCAATTAATCCCATTTTTTGAGATGAATAACCTGGAGATGATTCACTACTTTTTAGTGTAGCCAATGATCCTAAGTTTATTATCACCCCGCCTTTTTTCTTCATAAAATCTACTGTTGATTTAATTCCTAAAAATGATCCTGTAAGCCCAATATTTATAATATTATTCCACATTTCCAGAGTCTGATCATCAAAGCCAGTTCTGTAGTTAGCTCCAGCGTTATTACATAAAATATCAATTTGACCAAATTTTTCTATACATTTAGAAACACTATTTTTCCATGATGATTCAGATCTAACATCAAGCAATGAAAAAGATACTTCTGAATTTTGAATTTTAAGTTTTTTTTCTAAACTTATAAGTTTTTTTTTATCAATATCAGTAAGAAATATTTTATATCCATGTTTGGAAAATATTTGTGCTTGAGATGAACCCATTGCACCTGCTGCTGCAGTTATAAATATTACTTTTTTATTCATCAAATTTTTTCTGTTTAAGAGTTGATTCTATCAATGCTTGAATATATCCATTTGCAAAAGCTCTACCTGCATGACCCCATTCCGTATCATGATTAGTCTGAGGGACATGATCATCAATAAAAAAAGAATCAAATCCATTTTTTAGATAAATATTCATAGCCTTATGCATGTCAACATAACCTGAGTTGATAAATTCTTCATTAAATTTAGGTACAGTGCCAGAAACATTTCTAAAATGAACATATAGGATTTTTTTCCTTGATGAGAAATAATCAATCATTTCATATATCCCTCCGTCTTTTGCATCTTCCATTTCAGAGAAAGTACCCTGACAAAATTCAATTCCATTAGAAGGAGAATCAACTATTTCAATCAATCTTTTATATGATTCAAAGGATCTTAGCAACTGTGGGATTCCTCCAAGTTTTTCAACTGGAGGATCACAAGGATGTATTCCTAATCGTATGTTTTTTTTCTCAGCTATTGGAGTAATAATTTTTATCCATTCTTCTAAGCTTTCCCACATTTCATCTTCACTATATTCTCTATCGTGAGTCAAAGGATAATTCTTTGCCGATTCATAATCAAAAGCTGTAGCAATAGCTCCTCCTCTTATATGCCTTGGATTAGTTCTCCAAACATGAGATGGCATCCAATTATAACCAAAAATAGGGATTCCAACGTCAGCCATATTTTCAATATTTTGAATCATATTTTCTATTTGCATATTTTTATTGGGTCCGTTTAGCATAATATGATCGTAAAAATGAGTTGGAACATTTTCAATTGCAGATAATTGCAAGTTAAAACTTTCAATAGAAAGTTTTAACTTAGCTAGTTCTTTTTTAGACCATATACCTGGTTTTTCTTCTTGCAGAATTGGATTGTTAAGTAAGATATCCTTCACTCCATATTGAGCTGCAAATCTAAGATATTCTGAACTTGCAGTATTAAATTGACCAAATCCTGGTCTCATAACGACTCCTAAATATATTCAATTAATAGTAAATTTTTAAAATGCTAATAGATATTCATACTCATGTACAACAATTTAATAAAGAAGATTTAGATTTATTAATTCATAACTCCAAAATTGCAAATGTTGGAATCATAATAGCAGCAGGAACAACTATTTCAGATTCTGAAAAATCAATAGCATTATCAAAAAAATATGAAGAAATTTATGCTGCAGTAGGAATTCACCCACAAAATATATTGGATGAAAACACAAATAATTATTTAGAAAAACTTACTAAATTAATAGAACATCCTAAAACAATAATGATTAGCGAGATAGGAATAGATATCCAAAAAGAATCTCCTGAATTATCTTTGCAAAAAGATTTTTTTTATAATCAAATCTTAATTGCAGATGAATATAATCTCCCTATAGCATTTCATGTAAGAAATGCAGAAAAAGAAGCATTAGAAATAATAAAATCAGCCAATATAAAAAAAATTAAATCTGTTGCTCATTACTTCTTAGGGAATTATGATTACGCTAAAAGGTTACTAAATGAGAATGTATATATTTCCGTTGCTAAGCCTTTTCTAAGGGATGAAGAATTGTCAGAAGTAATAAAAAAGTTACCATTAGATCAGATAGTTATTGAAACTGATTCATATCCACAATATTTCAAGAAAAATAGGCAAAGATGGACTGAACCAAAGGATTTATTATTGATCATAGAAAAATTGAGTAAGCTTAAAAATATAGACCCTGAATATATCACAGAACAAATTGAAAAAAACTCAAAAAATATACTAGATTTATAATTACTTTTTTTTCCGATTTTTTCTTGTTTTTTTCTTGAGTGAAAACTTAGAAGTATTTCCTTTCAAAGAGTTTTCTATACCATGTGAAATTATTTCAAAATCAGAATGAGAAATAATATGAACAGGGGATAATAAAGCAAGATACCAATCTTCTGGGGCCCATCTTTTAACATAATTTAGTGATGGAGCAACATCATATCCACTTATATATTTTTTTTCTGGTAATATTTTTGTTGACTTAAGTTTTACTCTGTATGGGAACTTAACTTCTTCTTCATCTGATGACCAAATTTTTTTCTTATCGTAAAATTTTTTAGAGTTTACAGTAGATGATCCCACAAAACACTTTAGGTCAGAAATATAGAAAATCACGTTATCATTAAGAGCAATTTTGTTAGTTAATTTATTATCTTTCTTACTAAAACCCAATAAATCAAATGATCTCTTTTTGGAGAGATTGAAATTTTCAAGTGAAAAATTTACCAACCAATATGTATTTGACATAATATTTCTTTTTATATGACTATAATATCAAAAAATGAAATTAATCCTGAGTACGAAATCTTATATAAACGGCAATAGAATTCATTACTATAAGTATAAAGAGCAATACTATAATACCAGTTGATGCTATAGCTCTAAAATCATCTTGAGGGAAAGAAGCCCAAGTATATATTTGTAAAGGAAGTATCGTAAATCTGTCCATTGGACCAGAAGGTACCATAGTAATAAAAACTAAAGAGCTTATGATCAAAATAGGAGCTGTTTCACCTATTGCTCTAGACATTGATAATATAATTCCACTCATTATACCCCCAATTGAATGAGGTAAAATAACTCTTTTAGAAACCTCCCATTTTGTTGCCCCCAACGCATATGCAGCGTCTTTTAGAGATGGTTGAATAGTTCTTATAGCTTCTTGAGAAGCGATTATAACTATAGGTAATACTAAAAGAGTCATTGTTAGAGCTCCCGCTATTAGACTTTTTCCCAATGAAAGAGTATAAGTAAAAAAAGCAAGCCCCAAAAGCCCATATATTATAGAAGGAACTCCAGCTAAATTAGATACGTTTATTTTTATTATTTTGTTAAATAAATTATCAGAAGCAAATTCTTCAAGATAAAGCGCAGTTGAAACTCCTATTGGAATAGTAAATAATGCAGTCAAAACAATTAGCCAAAGAGTTCCAGCTAATGGTGCTAAAATTCCTGATTTTTCAGCTTTTCTTGAAGCATAATTTGTAAGAAAATCCCATGTAAGATGTTTATAACCATCTGAAATAATATCTACAAAAAGTATTATTAATGAAAATATTCCTACTAATACAGCAAGTAAAAAAATTATATTAAAAAATCTTTCTTTCATTATTTATTCATAATTCTGTGCATATTTAGTAACAATAAATCTTCCTATAAGATTCATTATCAAAGTCAAAAAAAACAATAAGAGTCCAACGGCAAATATACTATTATATTCTACTGAGCCTTGAGGCGTTTCTCCCTGGCTAACAGTTACAATATACGCAGTCATTGTTTGGATTGCATCTAAGGGGTTAATTGTTAATGCAGGCTTACCCCCGGCTGCTAAACTTACTATCATGGTCTCTCCTATAGCCCTAGATATAGCTAAAATAAACGAAGCTACTATACCTGAAATTGCAGAAGGGAAAACTACTTTTAAAGCTACCTGATATTTTTTTGCCCCAAGGCCATAAGCTGCTTCTCTTAAACTTGAAGGAACTGCATTCATTGCATCCTCAGATAAAGTAGAAACCATAGGAATAATCATTATCCCCATAACCAATCCAGCACTCAAAGCATTAAATATTATAGTCTCTGGAAATATAAATTGAATAACTGGAGTAACAAAAGTTAAAGCAAAATATCCATAGACTACTGTAGGTATTCCGGCAAGTATCTCCAAAAATGGTTTTAGGATTTTTCTAACTTTTCTTGATGCATATTCTGATAAATAAAATGCGCTCCCCAATCCGAAAACTAAAGCTGTAATTGCAGCTATAAAAGCTACTAAAAATGTACCATTAACTAAAGGAGAGACTCCAAATTTTTGAGGTATAAATAAGGGAGTCCATTCTAATCCTGTAAAAAATTCAATAAATCCAACTTCTCTAAAAAAAGGAACAGAATTTATACCTAAAATAGAAATGATTCCGATAGTTGTGATAATAGAAATCAATGCACTGAATCTTAAAATATATAGTACAAAAAATTCTTCAAATCTTCTTTTGCCAATTCCTCTAGAATCTTTTTGCATATAAATTTCTACAATAATAATTTACTCAAAACTTAGATTATTATAAATAGATTTAGTAATGTTAAATAAAGGTTAAATTAGTTTGAATTTATTGTGGAAAATTAATCATAATTTTTAGTCCTTCATTGATTTCACTTGAAGCTTCTATTGTTCCTTTATGTAAGTCAACAATATGTTTTACTATTGCAAGACCTAATCCGTTATGCTGATCACTTCTTAGCCCATCTCCTCTATAAAATCTTTCAAAAATATGAGGTAAATCTATTTGAGAAACTCCAACTCCTTCATCCTTAATTGAAATTGAAAATAAAGATTTATTTTTTTTCATATCAATTTCTATATTTGAATCTTCTTTACTATATCTAATAGAGTTAGAAATTATATTTTCCAATAAAGTAAAAAAAAGATTACTATCTATTTTTATTTTCTTAAAATTATTTTTTGAAATCTTAATCTTCATTCGTTTCGAACTTAGCAATGTTTCAAAATTTAGTAAAAATCCTGACATAAATTCATCAATTCTTAATTCTTCAGGAGATAGTTTTATGCTCCCAGACTCTAATGAATGAAGTTGACCTATATCTTCTGTTATTTTTTGTAACCTATCTGCGTCCAAATCAATTTTTTCTAGAAAATAAAGAAAATCATCTTTATTGTCTGATTTCAAGCTATTTTTTAATGCCTGCACATTAAGTTTTATAGATGTTACTGGAGTTTTTATCTCATGAGAAGTATTTGCAAAAAATTCCCTACGAGTTTTATCCAAAGAAATAATATCCGAAATATCTTTGATAAAAACAACTATAATTTCGTCAAGATTAATTGATCTTAGATGAAAATTCTTTTGAGGAAAATTTGTTTGAATATTTATTGTATTAATTTTTTTTGTTTTTGATTTTTCAAAAAAATCAATAAAATCAATATTTGATGTAAGATCTGTTATTTTTTTGTATGAATCAATTTCAAAATATTCTTTATCAAAAAAGGTTATTATTTTACGATTAAATCTTTGAATTATACCCTTATTATCTAAAAAAATAATACCATCCTCAAAATAATCATTTGAAATATCAAATAGCTCAAGTAATTTTGAATTTTGTTTTGAAAGTAATTTAAGAGATTCTAGTTTTTCTTGAAATAATCTTAAAGATTGATTGAATTCTTTACTGGAAGTTATAGATGTCTCATGGTTTTCAAGTAGTTCAATAAAATTTTTTTTAAATAGCTCTATTTTCAATTTATATAAATAAAACAATAAAAAAAATGAGAATATCATTAGCAATAAAGCAGATATTAATATAAATGAATTTATTTTAATTAAGAAGCTAAATAAAAATGAAATGAAAATTATTAAAGCTACTAGAACTAATAGTAATCTTCCAAAAGAAATTCTTATAAGGTATTGATTTAATTTATATATTTTTTACTCCACATTAGCTTTGTAACCCACACCTCTGACAGTTAATATTTTTTTATATTTAGAATTATTATTTTCAATTTTTTCTCTGATCCATCTAATATGAACATCAACAGTTCTGGTATCACCAAAATATTCAAAGCCCCATATTTTTTGGACTAATTTTTCTCTTGTAAAAACTACACCTGGATTACTCATTAGTAAGTAGGCTAAGTCAAACTCTTTAGGTCTAAAAAACTTTTCTTGTCCTTCTACAGAGATCAATCTCTTATCTAAATCAAAATAAACATCTAAATGTGTAAATTGTTTTTTACTGATCGACTTTGAAGTATCAGATACAATTTTGTTTCTTCTTATAACAGCCTTTATTCTTGCTAAAAGCTCAGGCATGCTAAAAGGTTTTGAAACATAATCATCAGCACCAAGTTCAAGAGCTAATATTTTATCTATATCAGTATCTTTCGCAGTTAACATGATTATGGGAGTGTTTATTTTCTCAAATCTTACTCTTTTACAAATCTCAATTCCGTCTAAGTTTGGAAGCATTATATCTAGAAGTATAATATCGTAATGGTTTTCAAGGATATTATCCAAAGCATTCATTCCATCTTTCTCATAGCTTACTGAATAATTTTCCGCAATAAGATTGTAACGCAAAGCTTCTCTTATGTTTTTATCGTCTTCAACTATTAGAACTTTTGCTTTTTCTGATTTTGAAATCATATAAAAAAATATAAATATATTTATATTATATAAGTGTTAAAAAAAATTTTAAGAAGCGATTAAAAAATTTTAGATTTTCTTTTCTTAGGTGCATTAGAAATAGAAGTTTTACTAAATCCACACATCAAACATTTTATAGATTTCCCATCAGAATCTTCATTATATTCTATAGTTCCCTTGGAACATCTTGGGCACGAATTCAAATAAAGCATAATTTTTATTATTTTTTCAAAGATAATAATTATTCGAATCAAAGTTTACATTAGAAATTAATTACAAGTTTCTATAAATATCAGATTATTATGATAAATTTTGATAATATTAATTGAATGACTTCTACATCTCTAGATAAATCTATAATTCCATATAAAGGGATATTTTTATTCTTTTTATCGTTCATTTTTTCAATGATCGTTATAATTTATTTTGTGGCTTGGGAATCATCTAACAAACTTTCACAAGATAAAAGTTACGAGACATCTTGGTTGGAGGGAGGTAGTATATTTTTATGTCCTCTTCACTAACTAAATTAAAAAGAAATATTGCAGAAATAGACTTCACTCATTACGGATGGGTTATAGTTGCGGTCGGCGCTATTGCTCAAATGATTGGATCTGCAATAAGAATGGCTTTCGGTATAATAATTGATCCTTTGGTAGAAGAATTTGCTTGGGATCCTAAGTCTATAGGTATAGCCTACGCAATAATGTCGATTGTTACAGCATTCTCTTCACCAATAGCAGGATATTCATCAACAATTATAGGTGCTAGAAAAACTATGTATATTGGTCTTTTGTTGTTCCTAATTGGAATGATTTGGACAGCTCTAGCAACTAGTATATTTGAGTTTTATGTTTCATACGGAATTATTTTTGGATTTGCTCAATCAATGTTCTTAGTACCAGTAATACCAGCAGTAGCAGTTTGGTTTAAAACAAGATTAGGACTAGCTACAGGTTTAATTATAGGCATGTGGAGTTTAGGCCCTGCATTAGTTATTCAGCTTATGGGAATTATGCTTGATAAACTTGGTTGGCAAACAACATTTATATCAAGTGGCATAGTTGGAACGATAATAATGGTAATTGCTTTACAATTTTTTAGGAATACTCCAAGAGATAAAAATATATTACCTTATGGTGCAAAAGAAACTGAAAATAATGAGAAGAAAGTTGAATCAAGAACCGATAATTACACTTTGAATCTTCAGAATTTTATTTATAAAACAAATGCATTTTGGAACCTTATGAACATACATTTTCTAGGTTGTGTTGGACATGCAGTTATACTTATAGGTTTGGTTCCATTAATGACTAGCAAAGGTATAAGTTATACAGACTCTGTTTTTTGTTTAACTCTAATTATGATAGTTTCTATGTCTACAAGATTTATAACTCCAATTTTAGGAGATGGGATAAACCCAAAGACTATTATGTTTCTAGCTTTTCTAGGTCAAGGTTTATTCGTAATTCCATGGGTTTTTGTAGAAAGTAAATGGATGTTCTATTTGGTAGGAATAATCTGGGCTTTACCTTATGGAGGTGAAGGGACCCTTTTTCCAATAATGAATAGAAAATATTATGGATTTTTCCCTATGGATACTACTTATGGATGGCAAATACTCGCCGCAAGTTTAGGAATGGCCCTTGGAGGATTCATACCTGGGCTTATTTTTGAGGTAACTGGAGGATATGAAATTGCTATATGGATTTCAGCTTTTTTTTCTATCTTTGGAGCTATAGTAATATTAACTTTAGATACAACAAAAAAAACCTTATCTCCATCATTTGAAAATCTCCAATAAACAAACTGGAGAGGGAATTTCTATTTTGTTACCTGTAGGTTCAAAAGATCCATTTATTTGATTTATATAAAAGCTATAAATTGTATCTGAATTCTCATTAGCCACAAGTGCAAATTTATTGCTATTACTTATTCCAAAATTTCTTGGAGTTTTTCCAAGAGTTGAAAAATGATTCAAAAATTTTAGAGACCCATCAGTTTTGACTTCAAACTGAGCTATTGAATCATGTCCCCTATTTGACCCATATAAAAACTTGTTTTCTAGAGAAAAATGTAAATCTGCCGTAGTTGTTTCAAGAGTATAATCTAAGGGAATTGTTGAGATGTTTTGAAATGAACTGATATCATTTTTTTCATCAATTCTAAAAGATGTAATTGTAGAATCTAACTCATTAATCGAATAAGCTAGTTTATCATTTTTATTTATTACAAAATGTCTAGGTCCAGAACCTGGTGTGGTACTAATTTCTTTTGAAGATTTTATTTTTTTTGACTGTTGATCTAAAGTGTATTTTATTATTTTATCTATACCTAAATCACATACAAAAAAAGTATCATCATCAAGAAAATTTATTGAATGAGCATGAGGTTCATTCTGTCTTTCAGTATTAATACTTGAACCTTCATGAGATATTTTTTCTATAAAAGATATTTTTCCTTGATCTAAACTATATGTAGAGAAATCTCCAGAACTATAATTTACTGCAACCAAGTAGTCATTTTTGGAATTTACAGCCAAATGGCATGGATTATCACCGTTAGTGAATTCTTCATTAATTTTTTCTAAATTATTATTATTTATACTATAAGAAACAACTACACCTGGATTAGGAGAACCAGACTCTCCAACAGAGTATAAATATTTATTATCAATATCTGTCGCCAAGAAGGATGGGTTTGATGGGCTTTGTTCCCCGAAAGAATTAATCAATTCAAATTTTCCATTTGACTCATCAAAGTCAATTAGATAAATTCCATCGCTATTTCTTTTACTGTATGTTCCTACAAACCATTTCATTTTATGGGATTCACAATATACTGTTATAGTTTAACTTAAACTTAAGTTAATGGTCGGGGTGACAGGATTTGAACCTGTGACCCCTCGCTCCCAAAGCGAGTGCGCTACCGCTGCGCCACACCCCGTAATTAAATATTTTATACATAAATTGGAAAGATTAGTCGATGAAAATAACTAAAATTGAAGCAGTATACCCTTCTTATAAAACTTCTTTAGCAGGTTGGAGACCAAATTTATGGCAAATAATAATCAAAATTCATACGGATAAGAATGAAGTTTATGGATATGGAACAGGTGGTGGAGGAAAGGCCAGTATAGAAATAATAAATGGTCATTTATCTAACTTTTTAATAAATAAAGATATTAATAATTTATCAGATATAACTAATTTATTTGATAAATTATTCTTTGAAAGTATTCCATACGGTAGATCAGGAATAGCATTGATGGCAATTTCAGCAATTGATCTTGCAATTTGGGATGCCTATAGCAAATATTATGAATCTCCAATAAAAAATCTATTGAACGATCAAAAAAATCATAAAAAAAATATAAGAACTTACGCGACAGGAAATAATGTATCTGAATACTATTCATTAGGATTACAGGACTTCAAATTAAGTATTAAGTCTAAAGATGATTTCAATAATGAGTCAAAAGAATTAATTAATTTAATTAAGGGAATTAAGTCTAAATTTTCTAATTCACAAAAAGTAATGATAGATTGTTATATGTCATGGGATAGAAAATATACACAAATGATGTCCAAGAAATTATCAGAAATAGAACTTGAATGGATTGAAGATATTTCTACACCTGACACGATGCTGATTGAAGATTCAATGATTGGTAATCTTAACGGTATAAAGCTTGCTGGAGGCGAGCATGATTTTAATTATAATAACTTTGAAATTATGTTGAAAAATAAAACATATGACATTTGGCAACCAGATATTACATGGTGTGGAGGAATTAGCTCAATATTAAAAATAGTAGATATCAATAAGAAAAAATATAAGATTTTTCTCCATAGAGGAGGTGAGCCATGGGGTTTGCCGCTAATTGAATCTGGAATTGTTGATAATATGGCAGAATTACATAATCCTAAAAGTAAAAACCTCCAAATGGAGCAATGGAATAATAAAACAATAAAATCATTGGAAGATGGTATATTAATTACTGAGGAATATTTAGGTTTTGGAGCAGATCCTGTAGAAGGAATTTTTTAAATGAGTAAACAAAATATAGAAATTGTTTTTTTGGGGACTGGAACATCTGAAGGCATACCAAGAGTCAGCTGTTTGACTAATGATTCAAATTGCAAAGTCTGTAATGATGCCATTAAACCAAATTCAAAAAATAGAAGACTCAATACAAGTCTTTTGGTAAAAATAAACAAACAAACCTTACAAAAAAATATAATCATTGATGCTGGAAAGTTTTTCTATCAATCTGCTATAAACTTATTTCCAAAGCACAATGTAAAAACGATTGATGCAGTAATACTCACTCATGCTCATCAAGATGCAGCAGGAGGTTTTGATGATCTAAGAGATTGGACTAACAATACTCAAAGTAGTATCCCTATCTATCTAAGAAAAGAAGATTTAGATGTAGTAAGCAGAACATTTTATTATCTTGTAGATACTTCAAAAATCACATCAGGTGGAACTGTAGCCAAGTTAGATTTCAATATTATCAATCAAGATAAAATAAATATTTTTGGAAAAGATTTTTTACCTCTAAAAGTTAATCATGGCAAAAGTTATTATGCGAATGGGTATAGAATAGGAGATTTTTCATACATTAGTGACTGCTCATTCATTCCAGATGAAACAATGAAAAAAATTAAGGGAAGTAAGATTTTAGTTTTAGATGCTCTTAGAAAAGGGAAAAAGCATAAATCACATTTTACTCTCGAAGAAGCAATTGAAAAAACATTGGAATTAAAACCCCATAAAGCTTATTTTACAGATGCTTGCCATGATATTGATCACCATGAGGTCAATGAATTTTTGAAAGCAGTTTCGATTAAAACAAATATTAAAATGGAACTAGCTTATGATGGATTAAGCATTCTAATTTAGATTAATATCAAATAATTAAGTTATAAAATTTATGACGATTTTGTTGAAAATCTTAATGTGAGATAGCCAAAAACACCAGCAAAAAATGAAGCAATCAAAACACCTAGCCTAACTGATGTTTGATACTCAGGATCTGTAAATGCTAAACTTCCAATAAATAAACTCATAGTAAATCCAATTCCAGTTACTAATGAGAGTCCATAGTATTGGATCCAAGTAATGTCGGAAGGCAATTTACAAATTTTCAACAAACTACCTAAATAAGTAAACAACATCACACCAATTTGTTTTCCAAAGAATAAACCTAATATAATACCAATCGTTACTGGATCCCATAGAAGGTTAATTTTCATCCCTGAAAAAGAAACTCCTGCATTAGCAAATGCAAAAATTGGCAAAATAATAAAATTAACCCACGGCTCGATTGAATGTTCTAATTTATGTAAAGGTGATTGATCTTTAGATCCTAAAGGAATAAATTGAGCTAGTAAAACTCCAGCTAAACTAGCATGAATTCCAGATTTTAGTACAAAAACCCAAAGAAATATTCCAATAATTATAAATGGTAATAAATTTTTAACTTTTCTATTATTCAAGAAAAATAAAATAATTGTAGCCACAAGGGCATAAATTAAATAATTTATAGATAGGTCAGATGAATAAAAAGAGGCAATTATAATTATAGCCATAAGATCATCAATGATTGCAATTGCTACTAAAGTAACTTTCAGCGAAATAGGAACTCTGTTTCCTAATAATGTAACCACACCTAATGCAAAAGCTATATCAGTAGCTGTTGGTATTGCCCAACCGTTTAAAGTAGCTTCATTACCAATATTAAAACTTATATAGATAATAGCAGGTATAGTAATACCACCAATAGCTGCAACTGCAGGCAAGCTAAATTGTTCTCTTGAAGAAAGGTGCCCTTGGAGTAGTTCTCTCTTAATTTCTAATCCCACTAAAAGAAAAAATATTGCCATAAGTCCATCATTAATCCAATGGTGTAAATCCTTATCTATAGAAAAAGTTGAGATATTAATACTTATAGAACTATGTAAAAGTTTAGAGTAGAAGTCACTTAATGGTGAATTTTCAACTACTATTGCTGCGATTGCTGACATAAGTAGCAAGATACCAGCAGCTGATTTTAATTGGAAAAATTTTCTAATAATTTCTATTGGCATTTTTTTGGATTATTATGAATTTTTTGATGGTTATTCTCTAAATCACCTAATTATATTTTTGGGTTTCCAGAATTTCTTTGAATTATCAAAAGTTAGTAAACCTATAAATTTATGATTCAAATTATATATTTTTATCTCATCATTATTCAATAAATTTAAACTCATATTATCAGAATAAAAAACTTTCCCTTGATAATATTCCTTCTCCATATTTTTATCAAAAATCAACTTTTTATTCTTATCAAAGATGGTTTCTATAGAAAGAAGATTTTTCTTTATTTCTTCAACTTTACTTAAATCAAAAGTATCATTTATTTCAAAAGGTCCATAGCCAATTCTAGACAAATTAACTAGCACTCCTAAAGAATTTAATGATTTCGCAAGATCATATGCAAAACTTCTAACGTAAAATCCGCTTGAACATTTTATTACTAGTTTGAGATCTGGAGATTCCCAACTAATTATTTTTATTTCACTAACATTTACTGTGCGAGGTTCAAGATCAACATTTTCATTATTTCTAGCATAATGATATAACCTTTTCCCATTTTTTTTGATTGCACTATAGATAGGTGGAACTTGTTTAATTGATCCTAAAAAGGATGGAATTTTTTCCTTAATAGAGTTTAAATCATCTGGGATTTTATCAGTTGTTTCTTCAACGTCACCCTCTAAATCATAAGTAGATGTAGATAAGCCAAACTTAATTTCTGCAAGATATGATTTTTTGAAGGTTTGAAAATAATTAAAATATCTTGTTGAATCGTTGACTAAAATTGGCAGTATTCCTGATGCCAAAGGGTCTAATGTTCCAGCATGGCCAATTTTCTTAAAATGATTTTTTGATTTTATTTTTCTTATAACATCGTTAGAAGTCCAATTGATTGGCTTATTGACCAGTAGGATTCCACTTTCATTAAACTTCATTTTTATTATTTTATTCAGTAGATATTTGGTTTATCAAATCATCAATTTGCTTTTGAAATTCTGAACTATTATCGTATTCAAATTTTATTTTCGGAATTCTAGATGTTCTTATACTTTTTGAAAGTCTATTTTGAAATAAACTTTTTTTTTGGTTTAAATCGTCAATTATAGAATCAATAGAATTATCTTGTGTAAAAATACTAACCAAAATTTTTGCATGAGCAAAGTCTCTACTTGTAGCTACATCTGTTATCGAAATTATAGTTGAGCCATCATTATAAAAATCTTTGGACAAATATTCGCCAACAATTTTTTTTACAGAATTATTAAATTTCTCAAGTCTAAAATCAACCATAAATTACTTCAATTCATAGCATTCTAAAACATCTTCAATTTCTAACTCATGAAAACCATTTAATACAATTCCACCCTCTAGATTATTAGTCAATTCGGTTACATTTTGTGTGAGATGTCTCATAGACTCAATTCCTCCATCAAATATTATCTCAGAATTTCTAATTAATCTAACTCTTGCATTTCTTAATATTTTTCCATCAGTTACTCTAACTCCTGCAATATTTTGAACTTTTCCTCTAGGGAAAACTTCTAAAATTCTAGCTGAACCTATATTAACCTCAGATTTCTCTTCACCCTTCAAGCCTTGAATAATTTCTTTTATCTCGTCAACTAATGTGTAAATAATATCAAAGCTTCTTATTGGAATATTATTGGCCTCTGAATGAGATCTTGCACCATCTTGTACTATTGTTTGAAAAGCAACAATTATACAATCTTCTGCACTTGAAGCAAGCATTACGTCAGAATCTGTAACTGCTCCAACTGATCCAGAGATTATTTTTACCTGTATATCTTCACTTGTAAGATCACTAATTACTTGTTCAACTGCAGTTAATGCTCCATTTGAACCTGTTTTTATGACTATATTTATCTCATTTTCCTTTGATGCTTTAGCCCTTTTGACTACCTGAGATAAAGTTGTGATTTTATTATTTTGTTTTTGATTAGATCTAGATAATTTCTGTATCATTCTTTTTGCTTCTTTTTCACTAGAAACAACTTCTACGATTTCACCTATTTCATTAATTCCACTAATACCCATAATTTGTATTGGTGTTGAAGGCTTAGCTGATTTAGTTTGGTTCCCATAACCATCTATCATCTGTCTAATTCTTCCAGAGTTTGTTCCTGAAACTATAATGTCACCCTGTTTGAATGAACCAGATTTTACTAGAACTGTAGAAATAGATCCTTTTTTTGGATCGTTATAAGATTCAATAATTACTCCTTTTCCTGATAGAGTTGAGTTAGATTCAAGTTCACTTATTTCTGATAAAAGAGAAATAGATTCTAATAGTTCATTTATTCCTTCTCCTTTTAGTGCAGATACTTCAACAGAAAGTACTTCACCTCCATAATCCTCTACAATAAGCTCATGCTCAGTAAGCTGTCCTTTAACTTTATCTACATCCGCACCTTCTAAATCACACTTATTGATTGCAATAATAATAGGAACATTTGCATTTTTAGCATGATTTATTGACTCAATAGTTTGCGGCATTAATCCATCGTCAGCAGCAACTACTAAAATTACTATATCCGTTACACTTGTTCCTGAAACTCTCATTGAGGAAAAAGCTTCATGCCCAGGTGTGTCTATAAAAGTTATCTCAGATCCTTGGTGTTTGACCTGATATGCACCTATTTTCTGAGTAATACCACCTTCTTCTTTTTCAACTATATTAGTTTTTCTAATAGCGTCTAGAAGTGTTGTTTTGCCATGATCAACATGTCCTAATACTGTTATCACAGGAGCTCTTTTTTCTCCAGTATTTTTATCAGAAGTATCTATAGAAGATCCAACATTTAAAGCATTTTTATTATCTACAGACTCTTTAGGCTTTAATACAGGAATTTCAAATGATTGAGCTACTCTTGCTGCTGTAGAAAAATCAACTTCTTCGTTAACAGAAGCCATTACACCTAATTTCATCAAGGCTTTAACTACATCAACTTGTGACTCTTGAAGTATTTCAGCTAAATCACCGACAGTTACTACTAGAGGTAAGGATACTGGATCTCGTGAAATTACTTCTGAATTTGATTGATCTGGATCGTTTGTAGTCAAATTTATTCCCTAACATTACCGTTTATTTTTTTTTCTTCTATCTGATTTTTTAGAATTTTTGTTATTACTTCCAAAAGTATTTAAAGATTCAATGTCTTCAGCAAATCTTATTGTCTCATCTGACTTATCTTTAGAATCGACTCCGTCAAGATTCCATATATCTTCAGATGAAAAATCCAATATATCTTCTTTTTGTTTTTTCTGTTTTATCTCATCTTCTTCTTTTTGTTCAAGTTCTTGAATTTCTTTTTCCAAGGCCATTAACTCTGCTTCTTCATCTACAGTTTTAGCTTTAGGTGATTCTTCAAGAATAGTTTCATCGAAAACCTCTTCAATTGTTTGTACTGCTTCAGAAGATTCATTGGGGGAGACTTCTTCAGTATTAGCAACAGACGCTGTTTCTGAAACTTTTTCAATAACTTCATCGGGTTGCTCTATTATTACCTCTTCTTCAGCTTGAACATCTATTTTCCATAAAGTGAGCTTGGCTGCCAATCTAGCATTTTGTCCTTCTTTACCAATTGCTAAAGATAGTTGTTTTTTAGGAACAGTAACCGTAGCAGAGCTATCATCAGGATTAATTGATACATTTGAAACAGTTGCAGGTGACAAAGAGTTAGTAATTAATACCTTGGGATCTTCACTCCAGTCTACAACATCAATTTTTTCACCAAGTAATTCATTCACTACATTTTGAATTCTTATTCCTCTAAGGCCCACGCAAGCTCCGACTGCGTCGACGTCAACATCCTCTGATGAAACTGCAACTTTAGATCTTGCTCCAGCTTCTCTCGATAACGCTTTGATTTCCACTACTCCAGCAGATATTTCTGGAACTTCTGACTCAAAAAGTTTTCTTAATAGTTCTGGATGGGTTCTTGAGACTATAATTTCTGGACCTCTAGCTGTTCTTTGAACCTCAGTGACATAAAATTTCAGTTGTTGTCCAACTCTATATTTTTCGTAAGAGGTTTGTTCTGATGGAGGCATAAGAGCATTTGCTCTACCTATGTCTACAAAAATATTTCTTGAATCGATTCTTTGAATTGTTCCAATGATAACTTGTCCTTTTTTATCAGCAAACTTACCAAAGACTAAATCTCTCTCCGCCTCTCTAAGCTTTTGTAAAACAACCTGCTTTGCAGTTTGAGCAGCTATTCTGCCTGGATTATACTCCATAAAACCGGTCTCAATAAAATCACCAACTCTTAAGTCCTTATTTATTTTTTTGGCTTCTTCTTCAGAGATTTCAGATAAAGGATCTTCTATTTCATCCTTTTCTTTAACATTTAAAATTGTTTTCACAATAACATCACCTGTTTCGGAATCTACCTCAACTAAAATATCCTGTCCTTTGGCAGCAGGATCTTTTCTATAAGCTGATGCTAAAGCTTCTTTGACAGCAGAAACAACTATAGACTGAGGCAAATTTCTCTCAGCAGCTAGCTGCGTTAAAGCTAAAAAAAGTTCATTTTTCAAAGTTACCTCCTAAGATAACCATAAAATTAAAAAAAGTGGGCAAAACCCACTTTTACTTCCAATTCATCCTTAAATAATTTTTCTATTAGTCATATACTATCATGAACTAGGAAAATTTTAAGTATCAAACTGTTTTTTTTTAAAATATTCTATTGTTTGTTCAAATGATAATTTATCGGTAATATTTTCATCTCTTGAAAATATTTCTAGCAATCCTGACTCTAAATTCCTCTTGGAAACTATAATTCTAAATGGTAAAGATAGTAGCTCAGAATCATTAAATTTTACCCCAGGCTGAGCATCCCTATCGTCAAAAAGAACATCAAATCCAAAACTAGATAGTTCAGAAAAAAGTTTTTCTGAAATTTTCATTACTTCTTTATCATCTACCTGCAAGGCAGCAAGATAAATAGAAAAAGGAGCTATTGAAATTGGTAAATTCATAGAATTTTCTTCTCTGTTTGCCTCTATACAAGCTGCTAATAGTCTTCCAACTCCTATTCCGTAGCATCCCATTAAGATATTTTCTTCTGATCCTTGACTAGTTGAAAACTTTGCATCCATTTTCTTTGTGTAGGCATCTCCAAGCTTAAAAACATGTCCAACTTCTATTCCTTTCTTTGAAGTTAATACAGAACCACCTAAGGAAATAAAACCTTCTTTAGCTTCAGCAATATCTAATATTTTAACTTCACCTAGATCTCTAGAAATATTAAAGTTTTTATAATGTTTATCTAAAATGTTCCCTCCAATAATAAAATTTCCTGGGCCCATTGAAACTGAATCATCATAAATAAAATCAATATCATCAACATCATAAGGTGATATAAAGCCTGGAATTAGCCCTAAATCAATAATATCTTTTTCAGATGCTCCTTCTAAATATGTTGCATTTAAATAATTTCTTAACTTTGTTTCATTAATTTCATAATCACCTCTAATCACACAACCAATTAATTTTTTATCAAACTTATAAACTACCGTTTTTAGAGTTTTATGTGCAGGAATCTTTAAGAAATCTTCTAGTTGTTTTATAGTTTTTATGTTTGGGGTATCAATAATTTCCAAGTTTTCTTCTTGTTCTTTCTCGTATAAATCTTTTTTAAATACAGCTTTTTCAACATTAGCAGCATATTGTTGGTCTTCACTTATTAAGATTACATCCTCCCCTGAATCTGCTAGCATAATAAATTCATTAGATTCTTTACCGCCAATAGCTCCAGAATCTGCATCTACAATAACCACCTCTGTAGAACATCTAGAGAATATTTTCTTATAAGCCTCGACCATTTTTTTGTATGAAACATCTAAACCTTCTTGGTCTTTATCGAATGAATAAGCATCTTTCATTTCAAATTCTCTAACTCTCAAGAGCCCACCTCTAGGTCTAGGTTCTTCTCTATATTTAGTTTGAATTTGGTAAAGAGTAAAAGGTAAATCTCTATATGAGTTAACATTTTTTGCAACCATATCAGTGACTGTTTCTTCATGAGTAGGTGCAACAATCATTTCATTCTCTCTTCGGTCATTAAATCTTGCTAGAGGCGGTATAAAAGTATCCAGCCTTCCGGAATTTCTCCAAAGATCAGATGATTGAATAACTGGCATATTTATTTCTAGTGCACCAGAGTTATTCATTTCTTCTCTAATAATATTCTTTATCTTTTCTATTGATCTCCATCCAATAGGTAAAAAACTAAATATTCCTGATGAAACTTGAGAAATAAAACCTGATCTGTGCAAAAGTCTATGACTTTCGGTTTCTAGATTTTGAGGATCTTCACGATAAGTTTTCCATAAAAAATTAGATAATTTTTTTGATCCCAATAACGTATTTATATTCATTTATTTCCCCATTTTTTTTCGACATAAGACTCAACCATATTTATAAACTCACCAGAAATATTATCTCCTTTAAGTACTTTAAGTTTTTTCCCATCAACGTAAACTGGAGCAATTGGACTTTCGCCTGACCCTGGTAAAGATACACCTATATTTGCTGCTTTTGATTCTCCAGGGCCGTTAACAACGCATCCCATCACAGCAACTTTTAGACTCTCTGAACCTGGATATTTATCTGCCCAATTCTTTTTTTTATTATCAAGAAATAGATTAATTTCTGAGGCTAATTCTCTAAAATAGGTTGATGTGGTTCTTCCACATCCGGGACATGAAGTAACTTCTGGTTTATAACTTCTAATAGCCAAAGATTGTAAAATTTCTTGACAAAGCTCTACTTCTCTTGACCTTGGAGAACCAACTTCAGGAGTTAATGAAGATCTAATCGTATCTCCAATACCTTGTTCAAGAAGAATAGACAATGCAGCAGTTGTTGCGACAATTGATTTCATTCCCATTCCAGCCTCAGTTAACCCCAAATGCAAAGGAGCAGAACAATTTTTAGATATTTCTCTATAACAATTTACCATCTGATTTAACCTAGAAACCTTACAGGAAATAATTATTTTATCCTTACCTAATCCTAAATCTAGTGCTTTTTCATATGATAATAATGCACTTGTTATTAATGCATCAGATTCGATCTCTTCAGCACTTTTGGGAATTTTAAGTTTGATATTTTCATCCATTTTAGAATTTAATAATTCTTGGTCTAATGATCCTGCATTAACACCTATACGAACAGGTTTATCTAGATCTTTGGCAATTTCAATAAATGTCTTAAAATTATCATCTTTTCTATTTCCAGTACCGAGGTTCCCAGGATTTATTCTATATTTATCTAATTGCTCAGCACATTCAGGATAATCCCTAAGAAGTTTATGTCCAATAAAATGAAAATCCCCTACTATAGGAACATCAATATTTTTATCCATTAGCATAGATTTTATTGTCTTGATTGATTTAGCCGACTCTGCATTATTTACTGTTACTCTTATCAGCTCTGAACCAGAATTATATAACTCTTCTATTTGAGATACTGTTTTTTTTATATCAGCTGTGTCAGTATCTGTCATTGATTGGACAACTATTGGGCTGTTTCCACCTATATTTACTTTACCCACTTTAACTAAATGTGTAATTTTTCTCAAAATATTATCCTTTTATCATAATCTTGAAATATCTCTAAATGAAATAAAAATAATCAATAGTATAAGTATAATAAATCCTAACCCATGAATGTAAGACTCTATACTCTCAGGAACCTTTTTCCCTCTTCTAAATATTTCAATAAATAAAAATGCCAATCTGCCTCCATCAAGAGCTGGAAAAGGTAGTAAATTTATAATAGCTAAGGATAAACTAATTGAAGAAGCTAAGGTTATTAATATAAATATCTTATTTTCAATAGTTTCTTCTGAAGCTACAACATTTCCACTAATTTGACCAAGTGCTATGGGGCCTAAGGCTTTAGGGCCATCAAAAATTGGATTTGAGGATCTATTTACTATACCTACAATAGAAAAATAACTTAGTTTATAAATAGAAAAAGATTGTTTTACAGAATCTCTAAGATTTTCTGAAAATCCTTCTCTATAAATTCTTGAATTTTGAGAGCCAATTAATATTCCTATAGATCCTTCTCTAAACTCATCAATTACACCAGCTTCAGAATTTATTTTTCTGGCTTCATCAAGTGGAATTCCATTAGATTCACCATTTAACACTATTGGAAGTTTTTCACCTATAGATAAATTTGAATATTTTTTAGCATCCTCTTGAGAAATAGTTGTTTTTGAAGTTGAATTTGTAATTTCAAAAAAGTTTATAGTGCCAGCATAGGAATTTAAAGTTCTAGCTTTTTCTAATGAAATATCTTTGCCTACTTTATTTACTGGAGGGTCCCATCGAGCAAGAATCTCATAATTTTCGGATAATTTATCATCATAGTAAAACTGATTACTTTCGCCAGGTTTTTGAAATAAATTTGGTACTCCTCTTACGATTTCCCAATCTGACTTTTTACCTAAATTTTGTGAAATCTCATTTTGTAGGTCTGCAACTGAAAATATTTTCTGGTTATTGATAGAAATAATTTTATCTCCTGATCTTAAACCAGCATTATCTGCTGGCGAATTTGGCATAACTTGTTGAACGATTATGTCTGAAGCATTTTTTTCAACAATAAAAATGCTTACACAAAACATCATAATAAGAGGAAGTAAGAAATTTATAAAAGAACCTGAAAAGATTATTATAAATCTTCCAAGATAAGATGAAGAAGAAAGAGAGTCTTTTGAGCTATTTTTCTCCTCGCCAAAAAGTTTTACAAAACCCCCAAAAGGAATTAGATTAATGCTCCAATTCATTGTTTTAACTTTTAATCTATCCTCAAAAATATCAATAATTTTTAAAGGGATTAGGTTTTTTAGATTATTTTTCTCAGAAATATAAGTAATTTTATTTTCACTTAACTCAACATAAATTATTTGATCTTTTTCTAACTCATGAGAATTGATTTGAACATGATTATCAAGATTATAGACAATTTCTTGAGTCCAAATAGAAAAGATTTTAGGAGGGAAACCCAAACCAAATTCTAAAACTCTTACTTTAAAATATTTTGCTGTTAGGTAATGACCTAATTCGTGTAAAACTACTAAAGGGGTAATTATCAGTGAAAGAGTAATTATACTTACTAAAATTTGCATTATCTATAAATTTAATTTATGAGAGATTTTTGACTTTATCATCTCTCTAATTTCAATTATATTATCAAAGTTTATTTCATCATCAAATTTTTCAGTATCTAATGCAAAATTCATTAATTTTGGAATAGAAATATAAGAAATTTTTTCACTCAAAAACAAATCAACTAAGATTTCATTGGTAATAGATAATGCTGATATATAGAGAGGGCCTTTTTTTATGAAATCAATAGCAAAATCGTAGCAAGGATATTTTTTTCTATCTACTGGGCTAAATGATAGATTATTTAACTTAGAAAAATCTAATTTGTTTTGATAATTTAAGTTTTGTGAGTCATAATTTAAGGCATGTTGAATTGGTAGTCTCATATCAGTCTTAGAAATTTGAGCTTTGACTGATCCATCAGAAAATTCTACCATAGAATGAACCAAACTTTCTCTGTGAATCAAGACTTCAATTTTTTCGATAGGAACGTCAAATAGATAACTTGTTTCAACTATTTCAAAAATTTTATTCATCATTGTCGATGAATCTATCGTTATTTTTTCTCCCATATCCCAATTAGGATGTTTTTTAGCTTGTTCAGGAGTAATATCTTTCAATTCATTGAAACTTATATCTCTGAATGCGCCTCCAGATGCAGTTAATATAATTCTAGAAATATCTTTATTATTCCCCTCAATACACTGGGATATAGCTGAAGGTTCTGAATCGACTGGATATATATTAGATCCAAAGTTTTTTGCATCTTCCATTATCATTGGGCCGAATGTAACAATTACCTCTTTATTTGTAAGGCCTATATTTTTACCACTACGAATAGCCTTAAAAATTGGAATATGAGCTTGAGAACCCGAAGAAGCAAATAAAATAAAATCTACATCTTTATCGGACACTATTTTTTCTGAATCTAACAATTTAGAATAAGATAAATTAAAATCTATTTTTGGTAAATTATCATAAAACTTAGGTCTATATTTAGCTATTTGTGTTTCTAACTTTTCAATATTTTCACCTGCTGTAATTGCATAAATGTCAAATTCATTAGAATTACTTGAACAAACTTCTAGAGTCTGAACACCTATAGAACCTGTAGAACCTATAATTACAATTTTTTTCATACTAAAAAGAATATCCAAAAAGATATAGCAAAACTAGGTAAAAGAGAATCGAGTCTGTCTGAAATTCCACCATGTCCATATAACATTTTAGAGAAATCCTTAACTTCAATCGATCTTTTTACTTTAGAAACAAATAAATCTCCAAAAATACTAGAAAATATTACAGAAAAAATTATTAATATCTTAGTTGAAAAATTTATTGGATTTTCTAAAACAATTATGCTTAAGTAAATAAAACCTGCTATGAAGCCAATCAATATTGACCCAAAGTATCCCTCTATTGTTTTATTTGGAGAAATACCTTTTAGAATCTTTATTTTATTTTTTCCAAGAATTTTTCCTGTCATATAACCAGAAATATCAACTATAAAAACTTGAAATAAAATGAAAAAAAATATTTTTTTCCAATCTAAGAAATTATTTTCAATAAGAATTATATGAATAAAAAATAAAAAATAAAAAATAATAAAGATATACATAATCTTTATTCGTGAAGAAAGGTTATTTTTAAGTTGAAACAAAAATTCAATAATAAAAAATAATAAAGATAATATGACCAAGGGATGTATATAAAAATAATTAAATATCATAAGATTTATTTTTATTTGAGGTAGATATAAAAAACCAAATATAATTAAGAATATTCCTAAAATACTAGTTATAAATCTTTTATAAAAATTATTAAGTTCCGCCAAAATTTCTTTTCCTTTTTGAAAAATCTTCGATGATTTCTTTAAGATTTTCTTCACTAAATTCTGGCCAAAATATATCTAAAAAATATAACTCAGAATATGCCGATTCCCATAATAAAAAGTTTGAAAGTCTTTTATGTCCACCTGTTCTTATGATGATATCTGGTTCAGGAAAATTTCTTCCGGATAATATTTCTGAAAAAGAATTTTCTGTAAGGTTTTTAAGATCAGATACGCTTAATTTGCGGACACTTTGAACAATTTCATTCCTAGATCCATAATTAAAAGCCACTGATAGAAAAAAACCATCATTATTTTTTGTAATTTCCTCGGATCTATCTATTTTTTTCAAAATATTTTTTGGGAGATTTTTTTTACTTCCAATATGCCTGATTTTTACACCATTTTTGTTCAATTCATCGGTTTCAGAATCGATTACGTCAGCAGCAAGATTTAATATAAATTCAATTTCTTCTGATGATCTTGTCCAGTTTTCTGTTGAAAATGCAAATATAGTAAGATGTTTAATTCCAAGTTTCTTTGCAGCTATAACTGTTGGTTTTATATTTTCATACCCTTTTAGGTGACCAGCTGATCTATCTAATCCCTGATCAATAGCCCATCTTCCATTTCCATCCATGATAATAGCAATATGATTGGGTTTTAATCTATTGGAAATCATAAAGAAAAACTAAACTTGCATAATTTCAGATTCTTTAGTAGCAGACTCTTGATCAATTACCTTTATTGAGTCATCAGTTAATTTTTGAAGTTCACCCATTGCTCTTCTAGAATCATCCTCAGAACAATCACCTTCTTTTTCAAGTTTTCTTATATCTTCTTGAGCATCTCTTCTAACATTTCTTATTGCTACTTTTGATTCTTCGCTTCTTTGCTTGAGAAGTTTTACTACATTTTTTCTGGTTTCTTCAGTCATTGGAGGTATGTTAACTCTCAGTCTATCTCCTTCAATTTGAGGCGTTATACCTAAATCAGACGATTGAATGCCTTTTGAAATTAAATCAACTGCAGATTTATCCCAAGGTTGAACAATTAAGCTTCTTTGATCTCCAACTGAGATTTGTGAAAGTTGATTAAGAGGCATATTTGAACCATGATAATCTATCTTAATATTTTCTAAAAGATTAGTCGTAGCTCTACCAGTTCTTATAGATTTTATATCCGTGACAAAGAATTCGCATGATGAATTCATTCTATCTGAACATTGTTTTAGTATTTCTGAGAGTTCCATATTTTATATTTTTTTTAAATATAATATCTAAGTTTTTTTTGGTGTATATATTTTGGTACCTACTTTTTGACCTGATATAACCTTAAGTAAATTATCTGGTTTAAATAAATCAAAAATAACAATTGGCAAAGTATTGTCCATGCATAGTGTTAAGGCTGTTGAATCTAAAGCTTCAAGTCTTTTACTCAATGCCTCGTGATGAGTTATTTCAGATATTTTCTTAGCTGATTTATTTTTGTTAGGATCAGAGTCATACATTCCATCAACTCCATTTTTTGCCATAATTAAAATATCAGCATTGATTTCAACTGCTCTAAGGGCAGCTGCAGTGTCAGTTGACATAAAGGGATTTCCAGTACCACCTGCAAAAAGAACAAGTCTTCCTTTTTCTAAATGCCTTATTGCCCTTCTTCGTATATAAGCTTCAGCCACGGATGGAAGATTTAATGCAGATTGAGTTCTAACTTCTATTTGATTTTTTTCAAGCTCATCTTGAAGAGCAAGAGCATTCATTATAGTAGCAAGCATTCCTGCATAATCAGCTGTAGATCTATCCATTCCTCTTTTCTCGAATTCAGCTCCTCTCCAAAAGTTTCCTCCTCCAGCTACAATAGAAACCTGAGCATTTATTTTTGAAACTTTTTTTATCTCGGTTGCGATAGTCTTCAAAATATCACTATCTAAACCAAATTCTTGATCACCTTTTAAGGATTCACCACTAAGTTTTAATACAACTCTTTTAGGTTTGTTAACTTCCAATTTCAAACCTATGAATCTTCATAATCACAATATTCTCTCCTACCTTTGCAGATAATTCCTTTACTACTTCTCCAACTGTCTTAGAAGCATCTCTAATGTATGCCTGTGATTCTAAAATTTCGTCATCACTTAAGTCATTATCGTCATCTTTTGATATTGCTTTAGGATTCATAGCAGCAACTTGCATAGCTATTTCTTTAGCACATTTAGTGAAATCATCTGTTCTAGCAACAAAGTCTGTCTCACAAGATAATTGAACGATAGATCCAATTCTTCCACCAGTATGAATATAAGATTCAACTATACCATTTTCTGTTGCTCTACCAGATCTTTTTTCAACTGATGCTAGTCCCTTTGCGGTTAGTAATTCAACAGCTTTATCTACATTTCCCTCTGATTCTTCAAGTGCTTTCTTTGCATCCATTATTCCTGCACCTGTAGAATCTCTAAGTTCTTTAATCTGTTTTGCTGTTATTTCTGCCATTTAAGTCTCCAAAAAATTATTTTTATTTTTCAGAATCTTCTTCTTTAGTTGAAGAATCTGTTTTAGCTTTTTTTGATGTTTTAGTTTTTGATTTTGCCTTTTCCTCGGCTTTTGGAGCTTTCTCTTCTACTTTCTCCTCGGCTTTTGG